>Ga0209518_1000080_pt1 | contig 132696 bp, 149 predicted proteins | sample RifGroB1_FD_183993 | JGI IMG/M metagenome (GOLD analysis project Ga0209518, IMG submission 183993) | Groundwater microbial communities from Rifle, Colorado, USA - Groundwater B1 (SPAdes) (version 2) | ecosystem: Environmental > Aquatic > Deep subsurface > Groundwater | place: Rifle, Colorado...
ATCTGGACCATGGTCATACCCGTACCCAGATTTAAGAATTCAATACCATACGGGAATAAAATACGACGCTTACCAAGGTTACGGTGGACATCAATTTTACACAGGATGGGATGGGTCAGGAAATCCTGCTGGACTACAAATGCAGATTACTGACAAGGTTTATGTTTCAAATGATGTATGCACGACAGAGGGGAAGTGTTTGAGTGCTGCGGGTGGAGTTAATGCAAGCCTCGGTGCAGCTTATTGGTATCACCCAGGTTGCGGGTATGGCGGCCCATGTCAGTGCCCTGGTAATTCCGTAATGGTTGGAACGTACGGATGGTGGACGTCATACACAGATGCTTACTATTTATGCAGGGATATTTTGAACTAACACTACTCTTTGGAAGAAAAGGAAAAGGGGTCAGGTACCTTTATCTATGAATTGCGTGTTGTAAATTGATTAGAAAACCCACCTGTATTGGTGGATTTTTTGTATACTATAGAAACATGAATAAGCGTACAGGGAAATACAAACACATTATCGGCATCGACGAGGTTGGTCGGGGGCCACTTGCGGGTCCCGTTGCTGTTGGAGCTGTTTGCATTTATGCTGAGCATCACAAACGAGTTAATAAGCTATTCCCAGTTATTAAGGATTCAAAAAAACTTACTGCAAAACTCCGTGACGAATGGCATAAACGAATTTTCGAGGCCGAGTCGCTTGGGTACCTATCGTGCGCGGTTTCTTTTGTACCACCAAGTGTGATCGATAAAAAAGGACTTTCGTATGCAATTCGCACAGCACTTGAGAAGGCACTCAATTCTATTGAGCAGAAAAGTCCACGTCCAAGACGCGAATCTGCTGATTCGGATGTGAAAGTGCTTCTCGATGGTGGACTTCGTGCACCGTTTCATTATCTGCATCAAGAAACAATTATCAAGGGTGATGAAAAAGAGCTTTCCATCGCGCTAGCGTCAATTGTTGCAAAAGTAGCTCGTGATAAAAAAATGATCGCCTTATCAAAAAATTTTCCCGAGCACGGTTTCGAAAAGCACAAAGGCTACGGCACACACGCGCATTACAAGGCAATTAAAAAGCATGGCATCACACCGCACCATAGAAAAAGCTTTCTAAAGGGTCTTCTTTAGTAAAACAGATCTAAACTTACCAGTAGTACTTGTGTAAAAAACAATTATGTGGTATTATTGTTAATTACAGATGTCTGTAAAGTTCTTTTTAGGGAGATAGTAAAAATGGCAAGTATTACTGGAGCAACAGGTCAATTCCACTCGATTTGTCGCGGTCCACGAGTTCATAGTAGCAATAATGCATCACCAGATGATTATTATTATGCCAAAGAAGCGTTTGTTTCGCTTGATACCGACAAAAAATTGCATGTTTTGAGAGACGGGGACAGGTTTAAGCTTATACTATATACGCTCGGACCCGATGGTGGGATTAACGGAACCGCGGGGGTCAAGCTTCCAGCAATATCCCTTGATGCGATGAAAAAAACGCTTGAAAGCGGGATTCTTGATCTCGGTGATCGAGTGTATCGCATACAGAATATGCGTGCACTGAGGAAAATCGTTCAATAAAAATAAAAAACAATAAGGTTTAACACAAGAGGGAAGCATTCGTGCAACCCTCTTGATTTTTTGTAGGCCTTTTGTTATACTCTCAAAACTATGGTAGTACGAATGAGACACACACGTGCGCATACGGCAAATCGCCGTTCACACCACGCCTTAGACGGCGCGCGTCTTTCAAAGTGTGTAAAGTGCGAGGCGCTACATCTACGTCATCAGGTTTGCACCGCTTGCGGTACATACCGTGGAAAGGCTGTGCTAAAAGTTACTAAAACTATTGCAAAAACGGAGAAGCGTGTAGCAGCAAAGGGCAAAGCGACAAAGTAGAAAAGCTTGTCGCTTTTCTTTTTTGTCTTTTGAGCTCTATGAGCGTATACTATAAAAGTAAGTACTTTCAAATATGGCAAACAGGCACCTTTCAAGAAGTATTGTTATGCAGGTTCTTTATGAATGGGATTTTCGAGGCGGCACATTGACTGACCTTGAAATTGAACAGGCTCTCGTAAGAAATGCCGAGGAGTTTGCTCCTGGTGTGAACGATATTTCATTTATGCGGAAGCTCCTTTTGGGAATTCTAGATAAACGCACCAAGCTTGATGACATTATCCAAAAAGCGGCGCCAGATTGGCCAATAGAAAAAATTGCCCTTGTAGATCGAAATATTTTACGTATTGGACTTTACGAACTTTTATTTGAAGACCGCACACAAGTGCCTGCAAAAGTTGCTATCAATGAGGCTATCGAGCTTGCAAAAACATACGGAGGAGAGACAAGTGGCAAATTTATAAATGGAGTTCTCGGTGCGGTGTACAAGGAGCTCGGTGAGCCAGGTAAGGATGAGACAAGCAAGAAAAAAGTTCAACACACACCAGTCGACCCAAAGACTCTTCCTGTGGATCAGCTTGGTGGCGCAGTAGTCTATGCGCGTGTTGGTGACGATGTGTTCCTAGCCCTTGTACATGATATTTTTGGTCATTGGACACTTTCAAAAGGACACTACAAGGATGGTGAAGACGACAAGACGGCAATGGCACGCATTGTTGATGAGGAGATAGGTCTCCCTGTTACACTAGGAGAAATGCTGGGTGAAAATGAATATGTAGCATCGCACCCCGAAAAAGGCAAGTTACTCAAAAAGGTAAAATATTTTTTAGCAGAAGCTCCATATCAAGAGATTGTTCTAAAGAAAAAAGGTGGACTCGATGATACAAAATGGTTCCGCCTCGCAGAGATTATTGATCTCAATATGTATGACGATATGTTGCCAGTGATTACAAAGGCAGTAAATATATTACTTAAAAATAAGGAGTAAAGCGACTATATTTTTATTATCCGCCAAAATTTTTGCGAAGCAAAAACCTAGGCGGGCGGTGATTTAAATCTCGCTGCATTCGTTAAAATCAAAAACATGGAAAAGTTTTCAGCATTTGAAGAAAAAATTGGTGTTCAATTTAAGGACCGCGCGGTTATTCGTGAGGCTTTTACACATCGATCATACATAAACGAAACACGTGAAAAGGGCCTATCGCACAATGAACGCCTCGAGTTTTTAGGGGACGCAGTTGTCGAGCTTTCTGTCACTGATTTTTTATACAAAAAATATCCTAATGCGACTGAGGGTGACCTTACTAGTTACCGCGCTGCGCTAGTGAATGCTGTGACCCTCGGCAATCTTGCTATTGACCTTGGCATGGAGGGATACCTACTCCTTTCAAAAGGTGAGGCAAAGGATAAGGGCACAAAGGCGCGAGAAATTATTTTGGCGAATGCCTTCGAGGCTCTTGTGGGGGCTATTTATCTTGATCAGGGGTACATCACCGCAGACACTTTTTTAAAAACGCATCTCCTTGGTAAGACGGAAGAAATAGTAAAAAAAGAGCTTTGGCGTGACGCAAAAAGCTTTTTTCAAGAGGAGGCGCAGGAGTATGTCGGGATTACTCCATCATATAAGGTTATTAGAGAGGAGGGCCCTGACCACGATAAGCAGTTTATAGTTGGTGTGTATCTCGACAAGGAGCTTGTAGCAGAGGGTTCAGGAAAGTCAAAACAAGAGGCAGAGCAGAACGCAGCAGGTGAGGGGCTCAAGGTGAAGGGGTGGGGCATGCGGTAGCGCAAGGATAAAGTTGAAGGCGGAAAGTAAAAAGTGGCGTTTTTGTTGACAGAAATTTATAGCGTGATAGAGTATTGCTAGATTTTGACAACCTCTCGAGGAGAGAAAAATGAAAACGAACACAATAGCAGATGTGACTCACTGCAATAACTGTGACGGCGTGATACAAATAAGTCAAACGAGTCTTGTTTTGGCTCAAGGTTTGATGATGCCTATTGTTCCTAAATATGAGGGAGTTGACGGAAGATTTGGTTTCTCTATTATTCTTCATGTGTGTCCCGCATGCGACAAGAATCTTCTTTCTGAGAATGAACGTGTTCGCAAGGATTATTTTTTACGCGCTCCTTTCTCTAAAGATTTTGCTTTGGAAGATCTGGACATAATTAGAGCAGGTTTTGATACCCAGAACGGGTATTATGCGCAAAGGAGGACAAGGTTCCCAGCAAGAGTAGCTTTTTCCAGCTTTGAGTGTGATGGACTCTATATACGCTCACCACGTTTTATTGTCAGAGAGGAAGAAAAAGTGTATGTACACCCACGTGTCTATTTGGATATTAAAGAGACAAATATATACGTTTTTTGATCGATAGTGCATGGTAGCAGTACTAGCAGGCGGAGAGATACCGCCTGCTTTTTCTTTTGGTGTGTGTTAAACTAGAGCCATAATGCGTGTAAAAAGTCTCGAGATTTCTGGGTTTAAATCATTCGCCAAGAAGAGTGTTTTTGAGTTTGGAGCGCAAGTGTCAGCTATCGTTGGCCCAAACGGCTCAGGGAAGTCCAACGTTGCCGAGTCGCTTAGATTTGTGCTTGGCGAGCAGTCGCTCAAGAGTATGCGTGGCAAGCGTACCGAAGACCTTATTTTTAACGGTTCAAAAAGTGCTGAACGTCAAAATCGCGCAAAAGTAACTATTACTTTTGATAATCGAGACAGAGCGTTTCCAGTTGATTACGATGAGGTATCTATCGCGCGTGAGATTCATCGTGACGCCTCAAGTGAATATTTTTTGAATGGTTCATCTGTGCGACTCAAGGATGTAATCGAGCTCCTCGCTTCGGTGCATATTGGTGCGTCAGGGCACCATATTATTTCACAGGGTGAAGCAGACAGAATTTTAAATTCGTCACCAAAGGATCGTCGCGCAATGATTGAGGATGCGCTTGGACTTAAAATCTATCATTGGAAAATTACAGAGAGTGAAAAGAAACTTTTGAAAACAGAAGAAAATATGCGACAAAGTGAATCACTTCGTCGTGAGATTGCGCCACATATTAAATTTTTGAAAAAGCAAGTGGAGAAGGTAGAACAAGCGCGCGCGCTTCGTGACGAGCTCGCGAATATGTATGGTGACTATTTGAAGCGTGAGGAAACATACATACAGCACACAAGAGAAAAACTTCATAGTGAAAAAGAAAATCTTGAAAAAGAGCTTCGCGAGGCAAATGAGGCGCTTGAACGCGCGGATAGTTTACGTGGTGTACACACAAAGGACAGCATCGAGGTTTCAGAGCTGGTGAATGTTCGCGCAGAAATGGGTGCAGTGCGCCGCGATAAAGATGATTTAGGAAGAAAGATTGGGCGACTGGAGGGGATGATAGAGTACGAAGAGCGTCGTCTAAATGCACCACAAGAGACACACGAAAAAACAGTGAATGCTGGCGAGGCGGAGAACCTAGCGCAAAACATGTATGACGAGCTCGGCTACGCAGAAGCAAGCGATGATTATTTGTATATAAAAGGAGTGGTTAGCTCCGCTCGACACAAAGTCGGGCAGTTTTTGGAACATATTCGAGGTTCACAAAGTAGTAGTGGCCCTAGCGAGGATGCAATAAAGGCACTTGAAGACATTCGCATGGAGCACAAAAATCTTCTGGGTGCTCAGCAGAACCTCGATGATGTGATAGCGGGATTTGAATCAAAGATACGCGACATTGAGGCTGTGCTTGAGGCAAAACGCGCGGAGACTACTGATGCAGAGCGAGTGTCTTTTGAATTTCGCGCCAAGAAACAAGAGCTCACATTGAGGCTCGGTATGGTTCGTGAACATATGGAGAACTTCACACGCGACGAAGTATCCTTCAGGGAGGAACTTCGCGAAGGTGGAATCCTTGTCGGTCGTTCAATTTTAGAATACGTGAACACCCATATTGATGTCGAGATAGCACTCGCTGAGTCGCGCGCAGAACAAGAGGCTCGTAGAAAAAAAATTGAGCGTACCAAAATTCGCCTTGAGGATATTATGGGCGGGGGCTCTGGTGAAGATATTATGCGTGAGTATGAAGAAGCGATCGCTCGTGACGAGTTTCTTGCAAAAGAGCTTGAGGATTTGAAACAAAGCGCTGAGTCTTTACGTGTGCTCATGCATGAGCTTGAAGAGACACTCAACGGACAATTCAAGGAGGGTATAAAAAAAATAAACAAGCAGTTTGGCGAATTTTTCGCACTCATGTTTGGTGGAGGTGCTGCATCCCTCGAAATCGCTATTGAAAAAAAGAAAAAGCGTTCAGACACTGACATTGAAGGAATGTTAGGTGGCGCAGAACTAATGAGTGAGCAAGAAGAAGATCCTGAAGAGGGAATTGAGGTTGCGATTTCTCTACCTCATAAAAAAATCCGCGGACTCCAGATGCTTTCTGGTGGCGAACGAGCACTCACATCCATTGCGCTTATTTTTGCGGTGTCGCAGGTAAACCCACCACCGTTCTTGGTGCTTGACGAGACTGACGCGGCTCTCGATGAAGCAAACTCAAAAAAGTACGGCGATATGGTGGCAACGCTCGCAAAATATTCACAGCTTATTGTTATTACACACAATCGCGAAACGATGTCCCGCGCTGGTATTATTTACGGAGTTACTATGGGTTCGGATGCAATTTCAAAACTTCTTTCTATTAAGTTTGAGGAGGCAGAACAGATGGCAAAGTAGATATCCACACAGTTAGCGTAAATATTATGTTTGTATATGTTACAATAATAAAATGAAAATTTCATACAAATTAATATTAATGTTTGTTTTGGTATCTTTGGTTCCAATCGTAAGCATTAGTTATTTAAGTATAAACGCTGGTAGAGAAATAATTACGACTTATGTTGGTAAGCACCTAACGGATGAGTCTAAATCACTGATGGAGTCAGTGAATAGGACAATGCAGTCCAGACAGCAGGATATTATAATGCTCAGTGAAAACAGCACGCTTAGGAGTGGCACAGCAAGTAAGGATGATATTAAAAAGGAGCTATTGAAATATGTCGATAAGAATATTGGGTACACATCTCTGTCGTTTTTTGACATGAATCGTATCAGGCTTGTTGATACAAAGGACCTTGACCTTAATAAACAGCATCATATGGTCATATATTGGGAGGAGGTGCTTGCAGGAAAAATTAGTGCGGGACGAGATGTCAGAATAGCAGAGGAGCTTAAGGTGCCAATCATATATTTTGCTGCGCCTGTAATGAATTATTCTGGCACACCAATCGGTGTTGTCGTGGCTCGGTATAATCCCGAAAGAACACAGAGATTATTTGATGAGTTTGCTGAAGAAGAAAGAAAAAAGGGGAAAGAGGGGTCCCAGTTTACTCTTACAGATAGAGATGGGAATATTATTTTTTCCTCTGATCCATACTACAAAAACAAGATCTTGAAGGAAAAAATAGCTGAAACACCGTCTGTGCTAGCTGCGTCATCTGCAGAAAGCGGTGTTATAGAAGAGATTGGTCAATTTTCTCAAGAGAAGGTAATCACAGTTTTTGTGAAAGAGAAGGGGACGGATGACTATGTTGGTAATGGGTGGATTCTCTATTCATCGAGCGGTAAAGAAGGTGTTTATAAGCCAATAACTGATTTTAAAAATAAGGTTATTTTGCTTAGCATTCTATTTTTTGCAACAGCAACACTGGTCGGATTTTTGTACAGTATCGGAATCACTAATTCGCTTAAAAAACTAGTTCAGGTCTCCGAAAAGGCAGCAGCGGGTGACCTTAGTGTCAGAGCTGTTGTTGACTCAAATGACGAGCTTGGGTATCTAGCAAGTGTGTTTAATCAGATGCTTGGAAGTTTGGAAGAAGCAGAAGCAAGATTAAAAGATGTTAATACTAGTCTTGAACAGCGTGTTGAAGAGCGCATAAAAGAATTAAATGAAGCAAAAGCAGGTCTCGAAAAAACTGTCGAAAGCAGAACAGCAGAGTTAAAAGAAAAAGTAGAACAGTTGGAAAAGTTCGAAATGATGACAGTGGGTCGCGAGCTTAAAATGAGGGAATTAAAAAAGGAAATAGATGAGCTTAAAGGGCAGGCTTCACAGTCATAGAGTTAAAAAATAATCATAAAAAAACACACAGCCACTCTAGGGTGGCTGTGTGTTTTTTTATGATTATTTAACGAGTTCGTAATCAATACTCTTCTTTTCTAGGTCAACTGCTTTTACGCGTATCCTAATCTTGTCACCAAGTGTAAAGCGTTCATGAGATTGCTTGCCAACGATGCGATATTTTTCTCTCTCAAAAATATAGTAATCATTTCCTAGATCTGAAATACGAACAAGCCCTTCGCATTTCGTTTCGTCTTCTTCTACAAATACACCCCATTCTGCAACCCCAGATATAGTGCCATCAAATTCCATACCGACACGTTCATTCATATACTCTGCTTGCTTAAACTTGATGGAAGCGCGCTCGGCGTCAGCGGCGAGCTTCTCCATTTCTGACGAGTGCACAGCAAGGCGTCTATATTCCTCCATTTCATCCTTACTGATTTTTTCATCTGCTAAAAAGTGCGCGAGTATGCGGTGCACCATAACGTCTGGATATCTACGAATAGGAGAGGTGAAGTGCGTGTAGTGCTCGTAGGCGAGGCCGTAATGTCCAATATTATGTATTGAGTATATTGCCTTTGCCATTGTACGCACTGTCGCAGTATTAAGCATTTTTTCCTCGGGCTTTCCCTTTATTTGTTCAAGAAATTTATTGATATCTGTCGACGAAACACGACCTTCTTTAATAGGGAGTTTATAGCCAAGTCCTGCAACAAATTTTGCAAGCTCCATCAACCTCTCAGTTTTAGGCTCGTCGTGCACACGGTACACAAATAGGTCATCTGCGTGATCAGGATGGGCGAGCCTTCCACTTAGGTCACCAAGTTTTGAAGATACAAATTCCGCAACTTTTTTATTTGCTAGAAGCATAAACATTTCTACGAGCTTGTTTGTGTCCTGAAATGTTTTTGTATACACACGAATTGGTTTTTTGTTTTCATCGAGCTCAAAACGCACCTCCTCGTGTTCAAAAGAAATCGCCCCTTCTTCCTTGTCCTGTTTTACAAGCTTTTTTGCGATTAGGTTTAGAGTGTTGAGTTCATCATAAAAAAGCCCAGCACCATTATCGATGATCTCCTGTGCGTTTTCATATGTAAATCGTTTTGCACTGTTTATGATTCCGCGTCCAAACCATGAATCCTTAGCAACAACTTTTGTACTTGGGTTTGTTGCAGTATCTGGCGCAAATGTAAAGACAGCCGAAAAAACTAACTTATCTTCTTTTTCATTGAGCGAACACAGATCATTTGAAAGAACCTCTGGGAACATTGGTATTACGCGGTCTACAAGGTAGATAGATGTGGCGCGCACTCGGGCTTCCTCGTCTATCGCGCTGTGTGGCTTTACATATGCGGAGACGTCCGCAATATGCACACCAATCTCGATGTCACCGTTTGAAATCGTTTGTATGGAGATAGCATCATCGAAGTCTTTTGCATCTACTGGATCGATTGTAAAGGTTGTTACATTACGGAAATCACGACGTTTTTTTGCCTCCTCTGCGATAAATGACGGAGCAGTTTTTTTGAGAGCCTCTGCCTCTTGGTGTATTTTTTCTGGAAGCTCTATCTTGAGCCCCTTATCGAGAACAATCGCGCGGATCTCTGTTTCGTTATCTCCAGCTTGACCTAGCACTTCAATTATCTCTGCAGTTGGGTTTTTCTTTGGGTCGTTCCAGTCTAAAAGTCTCACAAGCGCTTTTTTCCCACGAAGCTTTTCACCGTGTGGTGGATTGGGGATTAAAAAATCGACATAAATCCGCGTGTCCTGAGGGATCAAAAATGTCGCACCATTTTCTTCGTCTATTGTGCCAACGAATGTGATTTTGTTGCGCGCGAGAATCTCCACGACCTCGCCAGTTTGTTGCGCTACTTGTCCTCGTCCAAGACGTGAATCAGCTGATTCAGCATTTAAACGCACCTTCACGCGGTCACGCGGGAGTGCGGTATTGAGAAAACCAGCTTCAATTTTTATATCATTTTCACGGGTGCTGTCTTCCCCGACTGATACAAATCCGAAACCCTTTGCGGTCGTGGTAATAACGCCTTCAACGTACGGTGTTGTTGGGGTTTTGGGATGGTTCATAATACTTTTCAAGATAGCATAAAATACAGTCCTTGACTACAACACAGCTTTTTGATAGGATGTTTTTTATGTTAGCAATTCGACTACAACGCGTTGGCCGCAAGAATGACCCATCATTCCGCGTCATCGTCGCAGATTCAAAGCTTAAGCCAAAAACTGGGAATGTTCTCGAGGTTCTTGGTTCATATAATGCTCGAATGGGAAAACCTGTTATTAATATTGACCGTGCAAAGCATTGGATGTCAGTAGGCGCAAAGGCGTCGGGCACAGTGCACAACCTCCTTGTTGACCTAAAAGCAGTTACAGGCAAAAAGATTAACGTTTTGGGTAAAAAAACTCCAATTATAAAAGAGGCCAAAATAGAGGAAGTAAAAGCATCCACCCCTGCCGTAGAAACCAAAGTGGAAGAAGTTTCAGCAGAAGCAGAAGCGTCTGAAACTCCAGTAGAAACTCCTGTTAGCTAGCCGTCAATAATTATTTTTACGAAGTGGTTTTCTAAAACACCGCACATAATCGTGTGGTGTTTTTGTTGTGATTGAAAATAAGTATCATGGCATGGTACAATGTAGGTGCTATGGAACTTTCTTTTTTTAACAAGCGAAAACAAAATGAGGTACTTGCAGTACTTATTGACATTGGGTCAGCAAGTGTTGGCGCGTCGCTTGTAAAGATAGAGAAAGACAAAGCTCCACACATTCTTGCAAATGTTCGCGAGGATATTTCGTTCCAAGAAGTTCTTTCCTCCGCACGATTTCTTTTTGCTATGAATAATGCACTTGAGAAAGTTCTAAAGGAAATACAAACAAGTATTGGTCAGATCGATTTGAATTTAGAACACAATAAAACCGTCTCGAATGTTTTTTGCACATTGTCATCACCTTGGTTCATTTTAAAAACTCGCACCCTTGATATTGTGCGCGAAAAAGAATTCGATGTCACCGAGCGTGCAATAGAAGAATTTATCGATAAAGACATCGAGATTTTAAAGGATGAAATGAAGGAAATTCTGCCACCTAAAGATGTTAGAATCATCGAAAAGAAAATTCTTCAGATAAAATTGAATGGTTACGAGATAAAAAACCCATACAAGCAAAAAACAGCGCGAGTTGAAATGTCTACAGCGATCGGCGTTTCCTCTGTGAAGGTCACAAAAAGTATCGAACGAAAGATAAATAATTTTTTTCACGTCAGCTCAATCCATTTTGGGACGTTTCCCGTTGCTGCTTTTAGTGCCATAAGAGATATTTTCCCAATTGAAAAGAACTTCCTTTTTCTTGATATTACTGGCGAGTCGACAGATGTGTCTCTTGTTGAAAATGATCTGATTATCGGCACAATATCGTTTCCACTTGGTAAAAACTTCTTTATTCGTGAGATATCAACACGATTAAATACTATTCATGAGGAGGCGATGACACTTTTTGTAATGTTTCTTAGGGGTGAACTTCATGATGAGCAATCTACTCAAATTGCAGGTACTATTGCGGATTCAGAAAAAGAGTGGCTAGCTCGTTTTGAAAAAGCAATTGCAACGATCGCACAAAAAGGTGTCTTGCCACATAAAATATTTTTTACGACTGATAGTGATGTTATGACTCTTTTTTCCGGTTTAATCAAGAAAGCAAAATCAGAGCTCTTGGCCGACGCATCGTTTGACCCCCAATACCTAGATCAACTCATTGTTTCAAAATTTGTTTCCTTCGGAGCTGGCGTGACACGCGACCCGTTTATCGTTGTGGAGGCATTGCTTGCTGAAAAGGTGCTTGGACAGCATATATAAAACTATGAATGACATTATTCGAAAACAAATTAAGGACGTGATAGTGCCTCAAAGCAACGAAGTCATTCGCAGGCAGGCCAGCCTGCCTGATTCGTATGATGAGTTACCAAATGCCGAACATGGTGACCGTATTGAAAAAAATCCATTTTTTGAGAAGACACGAAATAAAAAAGCACCACTCAAAAATACAAACAGTACCAAAAATACTGGTGGGCATGGCGTATTTATAGCGTTATTATTTGTATTGATTATGGTTGCTGGGTTTTTTACGTTAAATTATTTTGCTTCTGCTAAGGTAGAAATAGAACCAACAGTACTAAGCGCAAATATCGACCATGATTTTACTGCTAAATTATTGAATGAAGGCGGGGACACAGGCCTTGTTTTTAACAGACTTCCGTTTGTTGAGGAAAAATTAAAAGAAGTTCCAGCTACAATAGAGAAAAAGCTTCAAATAAAGGCTTCCGGGAAAGTAAAAATATTTAATGAATACAGCAAAGACAATCAGCGTCTTATCAAGAATACACGCCTTGAGGATGAAAAAACGCACAAAATTTACCGCATTGATCAGTCAGTTGTTGTCCCTGGAATGAAAGTCGTAAATGGGAAAAATGTACCTGGCTCTGTAGAGGCTCTTGTGTACGCTGATGCAGCTGGCAAAGAATACAATATTACTGAACCAGCTGATTTTACGATTCCTGGTTTCAAAGGGGACCCTCGGTATGCAAAGTTTAAGGCAATGACAATTCCTGGTTCTCAAATTGTAGGGGGCTATAATGGTGTAGTAAACGTGCCATCAGACGAGGCTGTGAAGGTTGCTCAGGATGAGCTCAAGCAAGATCTCAAAAAGATTGTCGTTGAAAAAGCCCGGGCGCAGATCCCTGACGACATGTCATTATTCCCAGGAAGTATTGTAATAAAATTCGAAGAGATACCTCAGGATTATACGTCAGAAGAGGATACGGCCAATGTTGTAATGCGCGCAACGGTTTCAGCATTCTTCATTGAGACAGCAAAGCTAACAAGTAGACTTATTGAAATTTTATTTCCAGAAAATAAAAATAATGCTTTTTTGATCCCAAATCTATCCTCAGTCGAATTTAAATTTATCGACCCAGTTGATAGTGTTGTACCTTCTGATATTTTAAATATTCGCTTCCACCTTTCTGGTGTAGTAAAATTTGTTGGGAAGATTGACACACAGAAGATTCAGAGCGAACTCGCTGGCAAGAGTAAAAAAGAATTTAGTCAAATTATTATTGAGCAAAATAATATTAGCAAAGCAGATGCCGTAATCCGTCCACCATGGAAGAATTTTTTTCCTAGTAATTCAGCAAAAATAAGCATAAAAATAATTACTAAATGATTATAAGGGGCTGTGCCCAAAAGAATAACCAGTAATTATCTGCTATTTGTGGATAATTACTGCGTTGTTCTTTTGGAGGTTGACTGTATACAAAAATTTTGTTATTATAAAAATTCACAAATGGTAGAAATCGAAAAAGAAGAACTTGTACAAGGGGAGGTTATCGAGGCGCTTCCGAGCGCTATGTTTCGAGTAGAATTTCCAGATGGGAAAATAATAATTTCATACCTTGCTGGTAAAATGCGCTTACATCGCATCAAAGTGCTTATCGGTGATAAGGTTATGGTAAAACTAGACCCATACGGTGGGAAGGGGAGAATCATAAAGCGATTGTAATAGCACAAGGGCTTGCTTTTAATTTTTGAATGCGATATAATGCCCTCACTGTTTCCAAATCAGCTGATTTGCGGCTTGACCGTAAACCTAGCTGTCAGAAAGTTGCCGTAATTCTATTGTGATTGTCCTTGTTTATTCAAAGAGAATCACAATAGAATTACGGCAACAACTAAATCAGTATAATTTGTTATGAAAGTACGAGCATCAGTAAAAAAAATCTGCGTGAAATGCAAAACGGTCAAGCGTGGTGACCGTATTCGTGTTATCTGCGAAAACCCACGACATAAACAGCGTCAAGGTTAACAACATTTAAATATATAAAAAAGATTTATGCGTATCCTAGGAGTTACAATACCAGATGAAAAAAGATTGGAGATAAGCCTTACCGCAGTGTACGGCATTGGTCGCCCGCGCGCAAAAAAGCTTCTTGATGAAGTAAACATAGAGCATGGCAAGCTAGCCAAGGACTTAACTCCAGATGATGAGGCAAAGATTCGTAAAATTATTGAGGGTCTCACACTAGAAGGCGATCTTAAACGTGAAATTTCAACAAACGTGAAGCGTTTGAAGGAAATTAAATCACATAGAGGATCACGTCACGCAAAGAAGCTCCCTGTACGCGGACAGCGTACAAAAACAAACTCACGCACAGTGCGTGGGAATAAGCGAACGACAATGGGATCAGGACGTCGTAAGGCTGACAAGAAGTAACATAATATTATGGGAAAAAAACGAATTATAAAAAAAGAAGGACAGAGCGTTGACCAGGGATTGGTATCTCGAGCTCTTTCGCGCACTGCAAAAAAGAAGCACGTAGAAGGCACTCTATATGTTCAATCTACATACAACAACACTAAGGTTCTTCTTGCAGACAAAGTCGGAAACGCACTTGTTTGGTCATCGTCTGGCTCACTCGGTTTCAAGGGCGCAAAAAAGGGTACACCATTTGCTGCAGCAAAAGTTGGCGAGCTTGTTGGAGAAAAAGCAGCAATGATCGGTATGAAGTCTGTCGATGTTGTAGTGAAGGGCGTTGGTGCTGGTCGCGAGAGTTCGATTCGTGCAGTGAATTCAAAGGGTATCGACATTTCATCGATTCGCGACGTAACACCTGTTCCACACAATGGACCAAAGCCAAAGAAGCCACGTAGAATTTAAACCTAGAATACAATAATCACAATTATGAGCAGAGTTACATGTAAAATTTGTCGTCGTCTCGGAGAGACCATTTGCGGACGTGAAAAGTGCGCGTTTAAGAAGCGCCCGTATCCACCAGGTAAGTTGATTTCTGAAAAGAAACACCGCTCAACTCAGACTGATTACGGTCGCCAGCTTCGTGAGAAGCAAAAGGTTCGCCATACATATGGCGTGAGTGAAACGCAGTTTTCGAATTATGTAAAGGAAGCTTCAGGTAAGCAAGGAGTCAATCCAGCAGAGTATCTTTTTGAGGCTCTTGAGTCACGTTTAGATAACACAGTATTTCGTGCAGGGTTTGTGTCGTCACGAGCACTTTCTCGCCAGATTGTGTCTCATGGGCACGTTATGGTCAATGGTCGCCGAAGTAACATTGCATCACGCAGAATGAAAGTTGGAGACGTTATAACAATCCGTCCAGGGAGTATGAGTACAAAACTTTTTGACGGATTAGTAGAACGTTTAAAGGCTGCTACAGTGCCAACTTGGTTTAAAATTGATGGAGATAAGCTTACTGCAACACTACAGGGTAAGCCAAAGCCTGGACAAGCAGAGATGTCATTTAATCTCACTTCAGTTATTGAATTTTACAGTCGTTAGTAGTATCAGTGCCTGCGCCCAAGTATCCAGTTTGCATTTATCAATGATTTAAGGTATAGTTTCATCGTCTAATTTACACCACACACCAAAATGCTCGACTACAACATTACATTGCCATCGAAGCCAAAAGTTCTCTCTGAGGACGGTTTTAAGGGGAGTTACGAGATTGAAAGTCTTTATCCTGGATACGGTCACACTCTAGGTAACTCACTTCGTCGCATTATTCTTTCATCACTTTTGGGTGCAGCAATCACCACAGTAAAGATTGATGGTGTTTCGCATGAATTTTCTACACTAAACGGTGTAAAGGAGGATGTTATTACAATCCTTCTAAATCTAAAGAAAGTCCGCTTCAAGCTTTCTACAATGGATCCACAGACAATAACCCTTTCGGTTAAGGGTGCAAAAGATGTTACTGCAGGTGATATTAAGGTTTCTGGCCAGGTGGAAGTTTTGAACGGAGATCAACATATTGCAACACTAACAGACAAGAACGCGTCACTCGATATTGAAATCGTTGTGGCAAAGGGCTTTGGGTACGTGTCAAAGGAGGTTCACCAGAAGGAAAAAGTCGATATTGGCACCATTGCTGTGGATGCGATTTTTACGCCAATTCGTCGTGTGAACTACGAAGTGGACAATATGCGTGTTGGCGACCGTACAGATTTTAATCGTTTGCGTATCACAGTAGAAACAGACGGCACAATCACTCCTCGTCGCGCACTAGAGGCATCTATTGAAATTATGGTAAACCAACTCAAATCAGTTATTGGCTTCGTTGAGAAAGCAGAAGTAGAGGCAGAGGATACCTCAGATAAAAATGAGGAGAAACCTGCAAAAAGGGACACAGCTGACAATGATTTCCTAAAGACTCGTGTTGAGAACCTTGATTTGTCCACTCGCACAAACAATGCGCTTTCTAACGCAAATATTCGCACAATAGGCGGTCTTGCGCGCAAAACAGAAGAAGACCTTCTTGAAATTGACGGTCTAGGGGACAAGGGTATTCAAGAGATCAAGCGCGCGCTTTCTGCTCACGACATAACTCTTAGGGCGTAATTAATTTGAAATAAACACCACTATCATGAAACATCATAAGTCGATTCGAAAATTTGGACGAGATCACGCAGGGCGTATTGCACTCCTTCGCTCCCTTGCTCTTTCTCTTATTAAAACAGAACATATAGAGACTACTGAGGCTAGGGCCAAAGAACTTCGTCCTTTTGTGGAGAAGCTTGTGACACGTGGTGTAATGGCAGACCTTGCGTCTCGTCGTCTCATTATTTCACGCCTCGGTGGTGTGTCTGGGGAGGACGGAGCAAAGAAGCTTATTGATGAAATCTCGCCCCGTTACAAAGAGCGTGCCGGTGGGTATACACGCATTTTGAAGCTTCCTCGCCGTCAGGGAGACGCATCAAAAATGGCTGTTATTGAATTCGTGAATTAGAAATTCTGAATCAGAAGATTCACGGCTTGGCCGCAGACTCTCGGACATAAACAATTATTAAATATTACTATTATGACATACAAAATCGACGCAAAAGGAAAATCCGTAGGACGTGTTGCCACCGAGGCGGCAAGTGTCCTCATGGGCAAGACTTCGCCAGCATTTCAAAAGCATATCGCTGCTGACGTTGAGGTTGTAATCGAAAATGCATCAAAGGCAACAATTGCTCCTTCGAAGCTTGGCGAGGTGCACTCAAAGACGTACTCTGGTTACCCAGGCGGACTTCGCGAGCGTACAATCGGGTATACTATTGAGAAGAAGGGTTATGCTGAAGTTTTTTTACGAGCAATTTCTCGTATGATCCCTCGCAATCGTTTGCATAAGATCCGTATGAAGAATTTAAAAGTTACAGAATAATATGACGACCAAAGATACTACAAAAGAAGAAGTAAAAGAGAAGGTTGTAAAGACTACTGCCGTAAAAAAAGCTGTTGCTCGTTATATTGAGGCAGTTGGTCGTCGCAAGACTTCAACCGCGCGTGTTCGTATTACAGAAGGCTCAAAAGAGTCTGTTATTGTAAACGACAAGGATGTTTCTACTTATTTTCCAACGCTTGAACTTCAAAAAATCGTTTCAGAGGCGATTGAAAAATCAAAAGTAGCCGGAAAGTTTGCTATTACCGTGAAAGTTGTTGGTGGCGGAATTCACTCGCAAGCAGAAGCTCTTCGACATGGACTCTCTCGGGCACTTGTTACCTTTGATGAGGAGACAAGGAAGCGCTTGAAGAAACTTGGTTTCCTGAAGCGTGATCCACGCATGAAGGAGCGTCGCAAGTTTGGACTCAAAAAAGCACGTAAAGCCCCACAGTGGTCTAAACGATAATTATTAAATAAAAACAATGGGGGGCGATTACATAATGTAGTTTCCTCTCTTTTGTTTAATATGGTAGAATCAAATTTCTATGGTAGACAATAAACACGATATGAAAAATGATGAAATAGCCGAGGATGCACCTCAGGGGGTGTCACTTGACACAAATGATGATGATATGTATATTGACCCCGTGCAGTTTGAGAGTGAAGAGGATTTGGAGAATCCTGTGCTTGCAATGAAAAAACTCCGCGAGAAACTCAAGACATGTGAGAAGGAAAAGAAAGAGTATCTCGATGGATGGCAGAGGATGCGCGCGGACTTTGCAAATATAAAAAGGGATGAGGAGACTCGGCGCGGAGAGATGATAAAATTTGCATCGGAAGGCCTCGTTGAGGATCTTCTTCCAGTGCTCGATAGTTTCTCAATGGCCTTTGGAAACAAGGAAGCATGGGAAAAGGTAGATGCAAACTGGCGTAAAGGTGTTGAATATATTTACGCTCAAATGTACTCTGTTCTTGAGTCGCGAGGGCTCACTGAGGTAGGAAAGGTGGGAGAGCCTGTTGACCCGAGAACCCATGTAGCGGTAGAGGAAGTTTCAGCGACATCAGAAAAGGATTTAAATACAGTTTCAGAAGTAATACAGAAGGGGTATCGCCTGCACAATAAAGTGATTCGCCCCGCAAAAGTGAAATCATTTGGCGGTATTGAAAAGCAGAAATAAAGTCGACTAATCGCTAGGTTACGAACTAGTAAGTTCGTGTTTCGGACATAAAAATTACTAAATTCACAGCTTGGACACATTAATAGCCTCACTAACATAATCATACTAAACTAATATGGCAAAAATTTTAGGAATTGACTTGGGTACAACAAACAGCGCGGTTGCTATCATTGAGGGTGGTGAACCACGTATCGTTGAAAATATCGAAGGAGCACGCACAACACCATCTATCGTGGCAGTTTCAAAAAGTGGTGAACGCTTGGTGGGGCTTCTCGCAAAGCGCCAGGCTGTTACAAACCCACAGAATACGCTTTTTGGTATCAAACGTATGATTGGGCACACTTATGAAGATGAGGGTGTTCAGCGTGACAAAAAAACAGCTCCATTCGGAATAGAAAAATCTCCAACAGGTGGTGTTCTTGTGAAAATGGGTGATCGTCAGTATCGACCTGAGGAGATTTCTGCGATGGTACTTCAAAAGCTCAAGGCTGACGCGGAAGCAAAGCTTGGTGAGAAAATCACAGAAGCCGTTATTACTGTACCTGCGTATTTCAATGATTCACAGCGTCAGGCAACAAAGGATGCTGGGCAGATTGCTGGTTTTGATGTTAAACGCATTATAAACGAACCAACGGCAGCAGCTCTTGCGTACGGTTTTAATAAAAAGAAGGATGAAAAAATAGTGGTCTACGACTTTGGTGGTGGCACCTTTGATGTGTCCGTACTCGAGGTTGGTGGCGATGTTATAGAGGTGAAGTCGACTGACGGTGATGTGCACATGGGCGGGGAAGACATTGACCAGAAGATTATTAAGCACATTGCGAGCGAGTTTAAGAAGGAGTCTGGTATCGATGTTTCTACAGACGTGATGGCTCTACAGCGCTTGAAGGAGGCGGCAGAAAAAGCAAAGCACGAGCTTTCTACAACAACAGAGGCCGAAATAAATATTCCTTTCATCACTTCAGGCTCAGACGGTCCAAAGCATCTCTTGCTCAAACTCTCTCGCGCAACTCTTGACGATCTTGCTCGCGAGTATATCGAAAAATCAATCGAAATCACAAAACGCGCAATCGCCGCATCACCTTTCAAAAAAGAAGATATAAACGAAATCATTATGGTTGGTGGACAGACTCGCATGCCAGCTATTGTGAACGCTGTAAAGGAGCTCTTTGGTAAGGAGCCAAACCGTTCAATCAACCCAGACGAAGTGGTTGCTATTGGAGCTGCGATTCAGGCAGGAATCCTCCAAGGGGATGTAAAGGACGTACTTCTTCTTGATGTTATTCCACTTTCTCTTGGAATCGAAACATTCGGTAATGTCGCAACAAAGCTTATTGAAAAGAATACAACAATTCCTGCATCACGTTCTCAGGTTTTCTCTACTGCAGCAGACAATCAAACTTCGGTAGAAATTCACGTTGTTCAAGGCGAGCGCCCAATGGCTGCAGACAATAAATCCCTCGGTCGTTTTATCTTGGATGGTATTCCTCCAGCACACCGCGGTATGCCACAAGTAGAGGTTTCATTTGATGTTGACGCAAACGGAATTCTTCAGGTAAAAGCAAAAGAAAAAACTACCGGGAAAGAGCAATCAATTCGCATTGAAGCAAGCTCTGGGCTATCAAAAGATGATATTGCGCGTATGCAAAAAGAAGCGGAGATGAACGCGGAAGAAGATGCAAAGAAGCGCGAAAGTGCAGAGACAAAGAATATGCTTGAGCAGATGATTTACACTGCTGAAAAGGCGCTTCGTGATAATGGCGATAAGGTTCCCGCTGAAATGAAGACAGCAGTTGAGAGTAAGATTGCTACTGCAAAAACAGCAAGCGCAGGATCTGATATTGAAGCTATGAAGAAGGCGTCTACAGAGCTTTCAGAAGAACTTTCAAAAATTGGAGAGGAAATGATGAAAAGCGCAGAAGGTGCAAAAGCAGAAAGCACACCAGAAAATACGGGTAGTACAGAAGAAAAAGTACACGACGCAGAGTACAAGGAGGGAGAGGAGAAATAGAATATCGAATATAGAATATAGAATATAGAATGGGTGCAGAATTTGCATTCATTCAATATTCAATATTCAACATTCTACCCATGAAAGACTATTACAAAACACTCGGTGTTCAAAAAAGCGCCTCACAGGACGAAATTAAAAAAGCGTTCCGTAAGCTCGCGCACCAACATCACCCAGACAAGGGTGGCGATGCAGAAAAATTCAAAGAAGCAAGCGAGGCGTACCAGATTCTCTCTGATGAAAAAAAGAGAAAGGAGTATGACACATACGGTTCAGCAGGTCCTGGTCATGGTTTTGGAGGAGGTCAAGGAGGCTTTGACGCTTCTGGTTTCCAGGGTGGTCATGGTTTTGAAGGGGTAGACTTAAACGACATATTCGGAGATTTTTTTGGAGGTGGACGTAGGGAGCAAGCCCGACGTGGGCGTGATATTTCTGTCGATTTGGAGATCTCATTTTCTGAAGCAGTTTTTGGAGTTGAGCACAAGGTTCGTATTACAAAAACCTCAGCGTGCGATGTATGTCACGGCAGTGGCGCAAAACCTAATACAAAAACAAAGGAATGTGCAACATGTAAAGGTAAGGGCCGTATTCAGGAATCAGTACGTACTATTCTAGGTAATTTTGCCCAAGAGCGTGAATGTAGCGCATGTAATGGTTCTGGTAAAATCCCCGAAGAAAAATGCGTATCATGTAAGGGGGCTGGTGTGCTTCGCAAGGAAGAGCAGATTACGATTCGCGTACCTGCCGGCATTCAAAACGGAGAAACGGTGCGTCTAACAGGCGCTGGTGAAGCTATCAAAAATGGGAAGGCAGGTGATCTGTATGTGAGGATTCATGTTTCCGAGCACAAGGTTTTTAAGCGTGATGGATACAATCTTGTTATGTCCCTAGTAGTAAGGCTCACAGATGCTATCCTAGGAGCGGAGTACCCAGTGCATACTCTTGACGGAGAAATTAAGCTCAAGATACCTAAAGGTGTTTCTTCTGGCGAAATTTTGCGTGTTCGTGAAAAGGGAATCCCCATTGACTCGAGGCGTCGTGGAGACCTGCTTATCAAGCTCGAAGTAAAAACCCCAACAAAGCTTTCTCGTAAAGCCGAGAAACTTATTGAAGAATTACGCGGAGAGGGTGTATAATTGCACAGTATGAATTTTTTCGCTATTACACCATTTTTACTGCAAACAATTGTATATCCACCAATGTGGATAGCCCTACATTTTTTTGCAAAAATTCGTGTGTATGGAATGAATAACCTCCACGGCTATAAACATGGCATGATTTTTGCTGTAAATCACGCAAGTGAATTTGACCCTATCCTTATTCCAGCGACACTTAAACCGTTTTCGTCATTAATGCCGATGTTTTATCTCGCGCGCGAAAGAGCATTTTATGAAAAAAAGGGATTTATTAAGTTTTTTTATGGCGGCACTTTTTTTAAGCTTTGGGGTGCATATCCCGTTACTGTTGGAACAGGGGATTACGAAGAAGCTCTCAAGCACCACATCAAAATCCTTGAACGCGGGAAGAGCGTGTGTATATTCCCAGAGGGGGGTAAAACGCGCGATGGGCACATTGGAGAGGGTAAGCCGGGGGTAGCGTATCTTCTTTGGCGCACGGGACGCCCGTTAGTCCCTGTAGCCATCCATGGTCATCATGGGATGGGCCCAAGTGATTTTTTTGGCCGCACTCACTCAATATCTATTTCATACGGTAAACCAATTACACGTGAAGACCTTTTTGGTAATAATTGTGATCGTGTTCAGCCAACGCGTGAGGAACTTAAATCAGCTACCAGTGTTATAATGGCTCATATTAGAGCTATGTATAGAAGGATATAATTAGTACCCAAAATAAAAATCGCCTTCTTAAAAGGAGGCGATTTTTATTTTGGGTACGTGTCCTTTTAAAGACTATACACGTTCTACGTTTACTGCGCTCATTCCCTTAGGAGAGTCCTCAGTTTCAAAAGTAACCTCATCACCCTCGCGAACATCATCAAATGATACGCCTACGAGTGAGTTAGCATGGAAGAAAAGATCCTTCTCCATACCTTCTGCTGTGATAAAACCAAAACCTTTGTCAGTAACCTTCTTAATTATTCCTTTCATAAAATTTATTTATTTAACCTACTAATATACAAAATATAGCGACAGACTACCAGTGTGTGAAAATCGACATCTTCCTACAACCTATTCCTACTACTTTTGTGCAAACAGTTTAGCATACCTAAATATAAAAGTCAAGCTTGAAGATAGTGATAGTAAGAGTATCATTGAAGTAAGACTTTAGCAATATAATACTGCCTGAAGCCTAATCATTACTCGTTCTTAATTATTTTATTAATAAAATATGGCTATCATAAAATGGGAACCGTTTATAGATGTCGAGCGATTTTTTGAGGATTTTCCCGTGTCGTCATTAAAGGAGATCGGAACAGATTTGGCTGTTGATGTATACGATGAGGGGAGCAATATTATTGCAAAGATGAATGTGCCTGGTGTTGACCCTGAGAAAATTAATGTAACAGTAGAAGACAACATGTTACGTGTTTCTGGCGCTCACGAGGAGGAAAAAGAAGAGAAGAAGAAACATTACTACCACAAAGAGATTAGAAAAGGTTCATTCGAGAGAGTCGTCTCGCTTCCGCAATTAGTTCTTAAGGATAAAGTTTTTGCAGAATACAAAAATGGCACATTGTTCATCACTCTTCCAAAAGCAAACGGCGAGGAGTCCTCGCATAAAGTTCAGGTTCAAGTAAAGAAATAATATGGGAAATAAAATAATTGTAGGCAAGGGTGGTGCTCCAAAAGGAGGGCAAAGAGGCAATCAGATGTACGGAGCACATAGCCTTTCAGCTGAACAAAAAAATGCAGCAATCAAGCCCGATAAAAAGAAAAAGAAATCAAATATATAGATTATAAAACCATCAATACAAAAAGCGCTCAACTTTGAGCGCTTTTTGTATTGCTAGGCTCATTATCGCCAACAAGTTCAGAAGCTTGACCTGGCTAGTATTAAAAGCTAGCTCTAATTTAGCGTGTTATTTGAGCTATTTCTATTGAAATAGCTACAACTCTGATGGCCCCCTGCTTGCAAACCGCTACGGCACAGCACATGTTCCACGAACTCAATAGTTTATTCCTTGTTCGTAATGTTTTAATATCGCCTTAATCCCGGCAAGATTTCTTTCCCACTCGACAGTCTCGTGAGTTTTGAGCTCAACAGTAATCGCTGGGATGTTTATTGAAGCAAGCCATCCTTCTACGTCACCGGAAACCTCATATGCGTCAAATGTTTTGATAGCCTTGTATCCAGACGCTTGGGAATACACATTCATAATATCGAGTGTTTTTGGAAGAATCCCATCCTCGCACTCTGATGCGTATACGGCGTTCGCTTTGCTGTGCCAGAAAATAGCGCCAGCGGGAGCGTATGTGGAAACAAAGTCTCGAATGGCCACAGCTTCTGGTTCCGAAAATGCACTTACCCCTGCGCTCACTACCTTGCTTTTCCAGGTGCTCTCCGGTTTCCATTTGCAGTCAAAATTTCGATTTATGTCCACCTCGTGCGCATTGAAGCGCCCTGTTCCGTTTACTTGTTCTAGGGTTGGCACATCGCCGATTGCAAAGCGACCCTCTTTTTTGATTACACGGTATACGCCGTCTGGATTTGCAGAGGGAATCACGGCAACTGTTATATTTTTAGGAATTACGTCGAGATTTTCCTTTAGATAATCCATGAATTGATACAATAAAACCACGCTGTTCCATTCGTAACCGCCATGAATTCCCCCGACAAACATAAGGTGAGTTGGTCCCGCTCCGTACATGTATGCATCAATGTTTCTTCCTTCTACGGATTTGCCGATTACCTTATGGACTGGGTAGGAAACAGCTGGTTCTCTCTGCGGTTCTGGTGTGATCTTTTCGCTTTGACTCGTTAGGATGAGTATGCCAATCGCGACGAGCACCATAATAACACCAAGGATTGCAACGGTATTTTTTACACGGCGGTTCTTCATTACTTAGCGTAGTGCTTCAGAAGTGCTTCAATACCTGCGAGGTTTTTTGTCCATTCAGTGTCTTGATGTGTGGTTAGGAGCACACTGATTGCAGGGATATTTTTCTTTGCTAGCCAGTTTACCATGTCACCTGTCAGTTTGTAGAAGTCGTAACTTTCATAGGCTGGGTATCCTGAAGCTGTAGCGTATGTAGTAGTAAGGGTCATCGTTTCAGGGAGAATTCCATTGTGGCAGCTTGAGGAAAACACTCCGCCTGCCGAGCTATACCAAACGACAACGCCCGACGGGTTATGCGCCTCGACATAGTTTTTGAATGCAATGCTTTCTGTCTCAGAAAATGCCTTGCTTCCACCGCTCACTGGCGTGGTCATCCAAACACCTTTTGTTTGCCAATCACAATCAAAGTTACGGCTGAGGTCAACATTGTTCGCGTTGAAGCGACCGGATATTACTATTTCGTCTGAAGTTGATACATCCTCCCTTGTGAAGCGACCTTCCTTGCCAACAACTTTTATAAGACCATCTGGATTAAGAACAGGAATGACGGTAACCTTTACACCTTCAGGAACAACGGCAGGATTTGCCGTTAGATGATCCATCAGCTGGTAGGCAAGGAGGACTGTGTTCCATTCGTAACCACCGTGAGTGCCCCCAACAAACAACAATTCTTTTGCGCCGGTGCCGAAGTGGTATGCGGGGATAGGTCGATTTTCAACAGAAATACCAATAACAGTTTTTGTGGTGTCCACAGTTTTGGTAGTGTCGACAGGTTTTGTCGGTTCTGCTTCTGCGGTGGTCGGGGTAGTAACAGGTGCGTCTACCGCAGGAACTGGAGCTACACCTCTATTTTGGATAAAAAAGTACACACCTACCCCAATAAGTACAATGACCACTAATGCAATAATTGTTTTTTTCATAACATCTATTTTACCATAGATAAAGAAATGCAAGTAGTTCGGCTACGCTGGTAGGCCCATGGTATTAATTTGCTAATTCAGCACCGCCAATCTGGCTCGATCCTGCGTACACGCGGTGCAAGCCAAAATAAAAAACACACCACGATGGTGCACGCCTTTTGTTTTGATGCTCCGCGGGTAGGCCCAAGGCATGAACTTGCTAGTTTAGGATCGCCCCTTCGGGTCGACACTATCTTAGACTCAAAGAAACAAAAAAGCCCCAACGCATTAGCGTCAGGGACTATTTTGTTTCTGGCTCACTTTAGTCGACGACTTTAGAACTGTTAATTGGTTGGAAGAGTATCCGTTCCCAGAAACAGATTTAAGGGAATTAAAAGAATTACTAATAGCCTAACGTATTTTTATGCTTTTACTCCAGCTCGTGCGGGGAACTCATATATAAATTTCAAAAGCATTTCTAGGAAGGTCATTATCTCCTCTGCATCTTCTTTTTTCTTAATGACTATTTCATGATTTGCTTCGTTTCCGTGAGAACGAATTTTATCAACCCATTCTTTGCTGTTAGGCGGAGCATAGTGGTTGTCTACAAGATAATTAACATACTCAAGGAACGACAACCCTTCCTTTGCGCCCTGAGCAACACCAATGTGCATCAAAAGTTTTCTTCCGGTTAACACAGCAGAGGAGTATGCTCCATGACTTGTCGATTCTCTAATTTCTGACCAAATAGTCTCTATTTCAGTTGGCAAGTTTTTCACAACGTTTCCCAATGAGACTCCTGGAACTTGAGTACCAGTTTCGAGATCAAAAAAAGTCGGACGTTTACAAAATGGGCATATTTGAATAAGGCCATCGATAGCCCCATTGTCATTTCTTTGATGAAACCAGCCTTTTTCCGAACCGATATCTTTCCCGCAAGCCGAATAACCACATGTGTAGTTTTTTGCTGTCATTTCTACTACGTTCTGCCAATTTTTTTGTGCCTGCATTTCTTACTTATACCACAGAATATAGTGTTTTGGAATTAAGGGGTTTAGGTGTAGTGTGAAAATATGGACCCCCAAAATACACGCCCTTGGTATCAAAAGAAGCGATACCTGATCCCGGTTGGAGTAGTTGTCTTGATGACCTTGTCAGATGGCAGTAATACACCACAGAATCAGCCTACACAAGGGGTAACTCCTGCGACATACCAAACAGAGGTGCATGCGAATACGACCTCGCAAAGTCCACAACCGCCTGCTTCTTCCGAAAGTATTACGCAGAAAAGCGTCGTTCCGTCTACGTATACTAGCCCAGGGTTATCAAATGATAATTACTATACAAACAGCGCGGGGAACGAAGTACATTCTCCCGCTTATTCAAATACAGTTCCAGATGGAGCTTCTGCTCAGTGTCGTGATGGCACGTACAGTTTTAGTCAGTCACGGCGTGGCACTTGCTCGCATCATGGTGGTGTCTCTGTGTGGTTATAGTTAAACTATTCTTTCTGGTCATCTGGTAATCCTATTCGAGAAAGATAATTTGAAAATCTTTGAGATAGGCGCTCCCTATATAATTCACGTAAAGACCCAAGATAGGACTTGTGATAGTTCATCACAAGTGCCTCTAGTGGAATGGTATGAAAACGTTTAAAATCGATGATCATTTCGGGGAAAATTCGAGACGCATCATCTCCAAAGGCACTGAGATAGTGATATCTATGGTATCTTTCATTTAGAATTAGATGTTTAAGGGCGCTGGCTTGTCCCTTTTTCCCGTCAAAGTCGTTCATTTTTCTTTCCTCAATATGTTGACCCTCTAAAAACTTTTCATGAGGATATGCTGGGCAGACAAGAATTGTATCTAATATCTTATCATCACTTTTTTTAGACAGAGCTTCATCTGTCCCTATTGCATCCAGCTGCAAGTTCTTCTTTAGTTGGTTATAGTGTTGAGAAAGATCACATGCCTGTGTTAAAACAACTGCGTATGGGAATGGGAACTGAATGAGAAGATCGCCATCATCTGAAGGTATCTTATACGAAAAAGAGAGGTCTCGAAAAATGTCACCTTGGCTAATCTCTGTATTTTTTGACTGAATGTAATGTTGAGATTCCATTTGTGGATCTAATAACCGTTCTAACAATTTTTGATGATGGATACTGAATAGAATCTACCACAAATACCTCGTTTTTGGATACAGCTTCCTCTTTATAGGAACCAGTATTGATTATAAAGCTGTCATTTTCGTAGGATACTGTATTGTTAGTTTTTTTGTTCATTTTATTTTTTCGACATTAGCTTTCTTAGCTCTGGCTTAATACTCATTTCAAATAGGTCCTGAATGAACACATTGTAATTTCTCACTGTTTCAGCAATAACGTCTTCAGATGACAATGGGAATCTCGAGAAGCAATCATAGTCGAGAATAAACTCCTTCCTAGTGTTTTCGTTTGGGTGGTCTTGGTTCCATATACCATATCTGAACCTTAGGTCAGCTTCGTCGTATTTAAGATCAAGTTGAGTCATTGCTCGCGAAATCATCTTCTTAGTTTTTCCTCCAAATTTTACGGCACCGAGTAGGTTCTCTGCGATATAGTCAGACCAATTAAAGTTAGTCTTTATGAAATTTAAATCAACTCGATTGATGTAGCGCAAGCCCAATCTGTTGATTGTTGTAATATCAAATGTGCCTACAAAATCACGAATAACAGTATCGCAATCTTTCATCAATTCATTTTTGTCCTTGTAACTTCTGTCTCCATACTCGATGATTATGAAATCACCCGAAATTGTCAATTTCTTTTTTCTTGTGGCGCTGAGGAATTCCCACACTTTAACGCTACTTGTATCATTTTGAACAGAGTTCTTTTTAAGATCAAATTCCAATTTCCCCTTGATTGCATCTTTTTGTTCTTGAAAAGGGAAATCGCCTTTTATTTTTGTTGAAAATGAAGATAAGTTTTTCAGCTCTATTTGCTCAAAGTCGAGCCTCAAAACAACCTTATCAAGAAAATTTTGTTTATAACTTGCCTTGTTTTTCTTCGTGTTCATATCGTTGTGACCAGTATAACAGATTTATTATATAGTAGGCATCATTCCGTTGCTGTTTGCTTGTTACTATTGCATAAAATGGTGTAAAAATCTAGGTATAACAAAAGTTATCCTTCCTACTTACAAGGCCATGTTGCAGCGATGTCTATCGTAGAAAGTTACTATAAGCTGTCGTTTTTTAGTGAATGTTCTTCCTCAAGGGCTGTGATTGCCAATTTTTGGATTTTATTTTTTTCGTTCGTAATGTGTTTAATGTGTGCCTTTTCCTTAAAATGTTGTACAGCTACAGAAAGAAAGGATACCCCAAGAATTATACCGGTCAATAAGTAAAGTACATTTTGAACATTCAAAAAAAGATTGCCAGCATAATTCCACAGAAGAAGTGAGCCACCAAAAAGGATAACTAAAACAAATACACCCTCGAAGTCTTTATTGCTGTTTTTATTCATAAGTTTTGCGGGATTATATATTTGTGGCAAACAAAAAGCCCACCACATGGTCAACGGCCGAAACCGTTCATATCGGTTTCCCGATATGGCCCGCAAAGACAACCCCATATGATGGGTTCTTTATGTCTTTGCGGGACTTCTTTTGCCATGCCGCCGATTTCTCGATGGTTTAGGCTACTTCTCTATTCAGTTGTGGTAAAATTGTAGCACAGAGCTGACTATGTTTAAAGGACTTAAAAACGGAAAGAAGAAGGCATATGAGATTTATGATCGAGCGTGTTGGCGTGAGGGATTCAACGATGACCTCGCTGCTTTTAGGGGGAAATACGAAATTCCGAAACTAGATGAGGAGAAACAAAATAAAAAGGATATTGAAGATTTGCTTTTGAAGTATTTTGTATCAGCGATGGACAATCTGCACTCAATGCCTGTTGCAGGTGATGCAGACAAGGGTCCAGGGCCACAATATCTTAAGGACCGAATCATGTTTCTCAACAAATATGGCTTTCCATCCGTTTCTTTTGGGGATGCAATGGACGCAATTTTACTCGAAGAGGTGCCTGCATACCAACCATTCGAAGTGTCTGCTGTTTCGGAAGTTACCTTGTTGGAAAATGCTGGGGCGCAACTTTGTCTACAGGTTGACGCTCTTGCAAGTAGAGATGAGACTCTCGAATATATAAGAAAAAACTGGGGTGCTATGCAAAAACTTCTTCTCGGGATGGTCCACAAAAGAAAGAGGGTCAAGACGAGGGGCAACAGAGATCGAGACAAGCTTATCTATGATTACTATACATACTATAAAAAGCATCCCAAAGAATGGAAAGGTGCACACGCGTACCCTTTGCAAGCTGTCATTCAAAAACTTCTTGAAGATGGGTACCCTAGATTAAACATAGAAGCAATCAACCAGTCTTATCGAAGGGAAAAGAAACGCAGAGTGAAAGTCGGGCGTAAACAGACTGGTTAAGTGTCTCTAATTTCTCGCTTGTTTTTAAAGATACTGTGATCATACCAATCACGGTATTTTTTATGTCTGAGCTGGTCAAAACAAACGAAAACATTTTAGATCGAGATATTGTCTCGTTCTTTGATTTGCTTGCTCGTTTTGATTATGAGGACAAACAAAAAGAAGGGTCGTTGTTCAATTCTGGCTCCTCAGTCTCAGCTCCTGAGGGGTCGGAATTGGACAAAGATAATAAATAAAATCATGACAGAGCTGAAAGATGGACACTGGTTCGCAGTTGATAATAAATTTATTGATTCTTATGCGTCTCATTTTAGCCCTGCTACAATTGCAGTATATGTTGCTATCTTGAGGTTTAGATTTGGTAGTACAGATAGGGCCCGCATCTCGCAGGATTCTTTATCTAAAAAACTGGGAATTAGCCGAGAAGCTGTTGGTAGAGTTTTAAAAACTTTAGTTGCTCATTCTCTTTTGCGGGTTGAGAAAATTAAACGGAATAACGGTACATGGTCTTACAATGAATATCTTGTAATTGATGAGAAGTACTGGCTTCCACCATGTGACCCTATATCACACGGGGTCGAATTAAGACCATGTGATATTTGTGCAAAAAACCATGAGACCTATCATCACACTAAAAAGACTAAATACAAAAAGACTAATAAATATAGGAATGATTTCCTTTTGGAAAACAGAAGAGAACTCGCTGCTGGCTTCAAAATGGGCAAAAGGAACACTGGTTATGGATAAACGTAAGTGCTGGCAAAGGTTTGCATTTTGTAACATACCGTGGCATTTATCGGAGGGATGTTGTGTTAGCAAATGTTAGCTTTTCCTAGGGGGGGGTAGTTTGTTGGCAAAGGTTGACATTTTTAATGAGTGTACCGTTTTTAGAAAAGGTTATTTTAAGTTAAAATATAAACATATGAAATCTATAATTTATTGCCGTGTCTCATCTCGAGAGCAAGAAGAAACAGGATATTCGTTGGAATCTCAGGAGAAGTTTTTGAAAGAATACGCGGATAAGCAAGCTTTTGCTATAGCAAAAGCTTATAAGGTCACCGAGTCAGCAAGTAAATGGCAAATTCGCACAACCCTAAAGGAGATGCTTGAATATGCGGAGGAAAACAATATCAATGTTATTCTCGTTGAAAAGATTGACCGCTTAACTCGTAGTCTCAAGGATGCGGCAATTGTTAATGATTGGGTTCACCAAAGAGGTGAACGAGAGGTTCATTTTACTAAAGAGAATTTTGTTCTAAGTAAAAATACCCGGTCTCACGAAAACTTGGTTTGGGATATGAAAGTTGCCATCGCTCGTTTCTATACGAACAATCTCTCAGAAGAAGTAAGGAAGGGCCAGAAGGAAAAAATTGCACAAGGATGGCTTCCAACAAAGCCTCCACTTGGGTACAAGACGGTTGGAGAAAAAGGTCACAAGATTCATGTTGTTGATGAGGATAAAGCGCCCTTTATTAAAAAAGCATTTGAACTTTATGCAACCGGCAACTTCTCTCTTTTGTCATTGCGCGAAAAACTTTATACCGATGGCTTGCGCACGCGAGTGGGAGCAAAGCTTTCAAAGAGTCGCCTTGAGGATATTCTGAGGGACCCATTTTACTGCGGTTCTATGCGATGGAATGATGTCGTGTATCAACACGGAAGACATGAGCCCCTTGTCTCAAAGGATCTCTTTGAGAAGGTTCAGTATTCTCTAACCCGCAAAAGTGCGCCACACTATCGACGACATCTCTTTCAATTCAGCAAGATGATTAACTGTGGCGAGTGTAATGGTACCGTGAGCGCGGAAATGCAAAAAGGTTATGTGTACTATTCGTGCAAGCATGCCCGAGGATGCAATCAAAAAGGGATGACACGAGAAGAGAAAATCGAGAATGCCATTATCGGGGTATTCAAGATTTTTGAGAGCATGACGGAGGAAGAGGCTCAGGAAATTTACCGTAGAATTAGAGAGGACCACAAAGCAGAGGCTGACTACAAGGAAAGCGCCATTAAGACCCTTAACGACCGTTACAGCTCACTACAGAGGCGTTTAGATATACTTTACGATGATCGTTTGGCAGAGAAAATAAGCCAGGAGCGCTGGCAAGGTAAACAGGATGAGATGGTACGTGAACAAACCGAGATACAGGCTCAAATCGCTAAAATTAAGCGCGAGGAGACGAAGTATTTTGAAGTGTATATAAACATTCTTGACCTAGCGCGTCGTGCTCGAGAAATTTATGAAAAGCGAACACCGGAAGAGAAACGACTTTTAATTTCGCATCTTTTTTCGAACCTCGTCTTAAAAGACAAAGAAGCTAGTTATTTATTGAAGAAACCAGTCGAGCTGTTCGCAAAAAGAGTCCAAGAGAAGATTGACTCTCAAAAGAAGTTCGAACTCGAGAAAAGCGTTGGTAATAAAAGAAAAAACAGGGCTTTTGACCCTGCTTCTTCACCTTTGCTCCGCGGGTAGGGATCGAACCTACGACCAAGCGATTAACAGTCGCTTGCTCTACCACTGAGCTACCGCGGAATTTTTAATTGTGTATCCTTGAACCTCAAACCTTCGTAACTCCATCCGACTGTTAAACAGTCGCTTGGCTAATTTCTATTGTCACTGACCCACTGCGGAATACAAAAAGTATCATACCAAAACTTGGGGAAATTGCAAAATTTTGATATGATGCAAGCTTCCAAATCTATATTAAAATACAATCTTAATAAATTATGAAAAAAACAAAAATCGTCGCTACGATAGGGCCAGCATCTGAGAGGGAGGAGATGCTGACAAGTCTTATAAAGGCAGGAATGAATGTTTGTCGTTTAAATTTTTCCCACGGGTCGCATGATGAGCATGCTGTGCGATTAAAAAATATTCGTACAGTGGCAGCAAGGCTAAATACACCGATTGCAATATTGCAGGATCTTTCTGGTCCAAAGATACGTATTGGCGATTTTTACCAAGAGCGTGTGATGCTAAAAAAAGGTAGTATTTTTACACTTACCACAAGGTCATGTATAGGAGATGAAGCTCACGCCTTTGTGAACTACAAGACTTTGCCAAAAGAAATCAAAAAAGGTGATTCAATACTTCTCGATGACGGTAAAAAAAGACTTGAGGTTCTCGGTGTAAAAGGGGATGAGATCAAGTGCCGCGTTATTGTTGGAGGGGAAACAAAGGGTCGTCGAGGTGTAAACCTTCCGGGTGTTGCGCTTAAAATTAGTTGTCTTACATCTAAGGATAAAAAAGATGTTATTTTTGGTATTGAAAACAAGGTTGACTACGTAGCGCTTTCGTTTGTGCGTCGGGCATCTGATATTCGTGAACTTCGCGCAATTCTTAGCAAGGCGAAATCAACTGCAATGATTATTGCAAAGATTGAGACTGAGGAGGCTATTGATAACATAGATGCCATTATCGCTGAGGCAGACGGTGTAATGGTGGCGCGCGGGGATCTTGCTGTAGAGGTGCCAGCAGAGCAGGTCCCATTACTACAAAAAATGATGATAGAAAAATGCAACATTGCAGGCAAACCTATTATTGTTGCAACACAGATGATGGAGTCGATGATAAAGAGCCCTGTGCCAACACGAGCTGAGGTTTCCGATGTTGCAAACTCAATTTTAGATGGTGCAGATGCAGTAATGCTTTCAGAGGAGAGCGCGCTCGGTGAATACCCAGTGGAAACAGTCTCGATGATGACACGCATCGCTATTAATGTGGAAAAAAAATATCCACACCACGAAGCTCTTTATGGAGATATTCTTACTTCTAAAGTAAACGCTAATGGCGAATACAAAAATGTAGCTGATTCAACCACGTTTGCAACCGTGAGCACTGCATCAAATGTTGGTGCTGTGGCAATAATAGCACTGACTGAGTCTGGTTTTACTCCCCGAATGATCTCGCGATACCGTCCAATGCAGCCAATTATTGCTATGAGTGCGCGACGGCATGTAGTCGAGCAACTCGCGCTTTCGTTTGGTTGCTTCCCAGTCCTTGCAGAAAAATTAACGACAATAGAGGATGTTATAAAAGAAGTTCGTTCATTTGTAACTTCCCACAAATTTGCAAAAAAGGGAGATCGGGTGGTAATTGCCGCAGGAGTCCCTTTTGGGCGAACTGGTGGCACAAACATGCTTTTAGTAGAAGTTATATAAATTATGTATATTCGCGTGCGCGTCTATGCTGGCGCTAAAAAGGAAATATTTGAAACGCATTCCAGTGATTCCTTTTTGATTTCAGTAAAGGAGCCAGCAGAGGGCAATCGCGCAAATACGCGGGTACTTGAGATTGTGGCAAGACATTTTGAGATAGAACCTAAGCAAATTCGCATTATTTCTGGGCATCATGCTCCAGGGAAAATATTATCGATACCAGATTAGCAGTATATGAACTATAATCCCTTCACTTGCCTTCCTTGTTTGTGGAATGATATACTGTGTTTATGAATATCAAAATTACAACAACAAATATTGAGCTTACGTCTGCAATTGAGTCATATGTAGATGAGAAGATGAGAAGTGTAGAAAAGTTTGCAATTCCGCACGAGAATGAAGAGCCGGTTGTAAGTGTTGAGATTGGAAAGACAACCAACCATCATCAGTCAGGAGATGTATTTCGAGCGGATGTGAACATGAAAGTTCGTGGAAAGCATTTTCGTGCAACATCAGAAAAAGATGACCTCTATGCGGCAATAGACGATATGCGCAATGAGCTCGTTCGTGAACTTTCTTCCCATAAGGAGAAGACGCGTACACTTGTGCGCAGAGGGGCAGGGATGATCAAAAATATGCTTCGATTTGGACGCGAGAAGTAATACTAATAATTAATAGCGATAAAATTATGAGTACACAAAATTATATTCTTACTGCTATTGCGGTATCAGTTATCATTTTAATTGTGTGGATTAGTGGAGCAGAGAAAATACAACCAAAAGCGACAACGGAACCAGTTGCAACAGAAAATATAATAGAAATAACCCCAGAAACAAATATGACAACAGTAATAATGACAACCAACCAAGGAGCGATCACACTAGAGCTTTTTGCCGAAACAAAACCAAAGACCGTGGAGAATTTTGTGAAGCTTGCGAACGATGGATTTTACAATGGCACGCGTTTTCACCGTGTTATCAAAGGATTCATGATTCAAGGCGGAGACCCGCTTTCAAGGGATGTTGCGAATCAGCCGAGATGGGGAACTGGCGGACCTGGTTATCAATTTGAAGATGAAATTGGTAATGATAATAAGAATGTAATTGGAACAATTTCAATGGCGAACTCAGGTCCAAATACAAACGGTAGTCAATTTTTTATCAACACCGCAAATAACAATTTCCTAGACACAAAGCACACAGTTTTTGGGAAAGTTGTCGCAGGAATGGATGTTGTATCAGCAATCGAGAACAACAAGACTGGTCAGAATGACCGCCCAATTGAGGATATGATTATTGAGAAGGTAGAATTGAAGTAAAACAAAAGACCGACACAAATTTGTGTCGGTCTTTTGTTTTACTTCTGACCTCTCAAAAAATCCTCATACGCCATTTCCTTCCTTCCTTCTGGTATTACACGGTCAATTACAAGAATCCCATTATCTAGGTGAGCCTCAGTAACAACAACACGAGTGTCTCGCCCATTTCGATTGGTTAAAAAGTATGCTCTTGGCCATGTGTCAAACGCGCGAATTTTTCGAAACATGCGCGTAGAATCGTCATCGAGATAGATTTGTCCGCTACCGCTCGTCATTTTTTTTGTGTATGTTGCATTATCATGATCCTGTTCTACAGACTTGATGACACCAGACACCCAAAGGGGGATTGTTCTAACAAGAAGTTTACCTCCAAGCGTACCAAGTATTTCCTCAAGTTCTGCACCTTTTGGTGGCCAGTTTGGCACTGTAATTTTTTCTTGTGCAACAATAGGGCCGTGGTCAATCTCATCGTCAATAAGCATAATAGTGACACCAGCTTCGTGTGGCAACCCGACAGGAGTGTCTTCTAAGATTGCTGATTGTATTGGCGATGCACCCCGTAGTTTTGGTAGAAGTGATGGGTGCACATTGAGTGTGCCGTGTTTTGGCAAGTCGAGAATCGTACGAGGAACGATTTTCCCATATGATGCAATTATAAATAGCTGACATCCGTAGGCTGACAGACGGCCTATAAATTCAGAATCCAGCTTTTCTGGTTCAAGTGTTGGTATATTGTGTGTATCTGCCCAAACTCCTACTTCACTTTTTGTGACCTCGAGCCCCCGCCCTTTTTCTCTTGGCGGTGCAGTAACAATAAGAGAGGGGAGCAACCCTTCCTGTGCCATTTCGTCAAGTATAATTACTGAAATGCGTGACGTGCCCCAAAATGCAATACGTGTATTATTCATGATTATTTCGTGCCCCCTCAAGTCTTATTTTTTGCTCCTCTGCGGTTATTTTTTCTACATTGCGAGCGGAATCAATAAAAAGAGTGCCGTTCAAATGATCTGTCTCGTGTTGAAATATTTGCGCTAGAAGCCCGCTTCCTCCCCATGTAAATACCTTGCCGTTTTCATCGTACGCGCGCACGGTTGCCTTTTCTGCGCGTGAGACCTCTCCATACAACCAACGTACCGAAAGGCATCCTTCTGGCATCCAAACTTTTTTTCGAGAGAGCTTAATGATGACAGGGTTTATGAAGACCATGTTAGATCTCTTAATTTTTGGGCTATCGTGTGTATGCAATGAGTCCAGTTCATTGCGATCATCCTCGTCCTCTTCGTCGTCCGCATATTCAAACGCTCTATGGGATACTATAAATATACGCAAAGGAATGCCAATTTGTGGTGCTGCAATCGCAACACCATCCAGCTCCTTTTCCATGGCCGTTACCATGTCCCCCAATATCTTTTTGAGGCGTGGGGAAGAAAAATCCTTTGGATTTACTGGCTCAGCTTTTTCCCTAAGAATCGGATCTTCTTTTTGAACGATCATGACCATAATTCCTGAAGCATACACTATTTTAATTTCTTTTTAAAGAATTCTAGAGTGACTGCTTATACGGTACTATAGTACCGTATAAGCAGTCACTCTAGAATTTACAGCAAATGGTCTGGGTTTATTTCAATGGTGAATTGCATGGGAAGCGATCGTAGCTTGGACAGAAGGTCCTGGTTTGGCCAGTTGTCTTCCGCAAGTTTTATAATCATATGCATGCGGAAGACATTTTTTGGCTCACGTGCCATTGTTCCAGGCACGATTGGTGCATACTTTCCCAAAAAAAATTTAAGGCGCTCCATTTCTGAGGCTATTTCATCGCGTTTGCTACGCAGGGTTATTTTTATAATTGTTCCAAATGGTGGATAAGAAAATATTTTTCTAGTAGCAAGTTCGTTTTTTGTGAATTGTAATATACTACCAGAAAGCGCTTGCTCAAAAATGCTCACATCATCAGAGCGAGTTTGAATTAGTAATGACCCAATTGTTTTTTCACGAAGTGCGAGGATGAGAGCAAAAATGCGCTCAGGCATGCGAATATCTGGTATAGCAAATAGGGAGTCAACGGATACGATAGCGGTATTATCTATCGTACCAAGTAGCGGGATAGCCATTGGTGTCGCAACAAGTATGCCTCCAGTAGACTTTTGGAATTGTTCAATTATTTTTTTTGCTTGCGAACGAGTTTTTGCTCTGTCACCATCCAGAATAAATAATGGTGTTGTTGGAGAAAGTTTTAAAACTTCATCGCTGATGCGGTCTATGCCAATACCAACACCTTGAAGTTTCCACCCGCCACAATTTGGACATGTTTCATTGACATTGTTTTCAGGAATACGTGTGAACCCGCATCCATGACAGACGAACAACTGCGTTACTTGGTTTGCTGACGATTCCTTTTTGTGAATTACGAGCGGAGCGTCACATTCTGGGCATTTGACGAGAGTGCCACAGTCTCCGCATGTTGTTACAGGAGCGAGTCCTTTTCTTGCACACAGAAGGAGTACTTTTTCGTTACGCACCCCCGCGTTTCGAAGAAGTTCTTTGAGTTCACTGCTTAGTAAAACCATTTCTCGACGACCAGTGCTTTCTCTTAATGATTTTTCTTCTTTACGCGGGTCTATCAGTATAGTTTTTGTGTTTCTGTTTGCTTCCTGACGAGCATATTGTGCGATACGAATAAATTCACCAATCACACCACTGGTAACCCTTTCATATGTCTCAGGGCGTAGTATTGGCGCCCCAATAATGAGCGTGCTCATAGAAGCTCTCGCGTATTCCTCTATAAACCCTCGCAAATCAGTTGGCGTTCGAGACGGCATTTTCCATGCATTGGAGTGCTCTTCTTCTAGAATGATTGTATTAAAATATCGCGGGAGGCTAAGATATTGTGTGGTTCCAACAACAAGAATCGCATGTCTTTCAGATAGAGCGTTTTCCCACCTTTCAAAGACGCGCTTTTTGGTTAAGCTGCTGTGAAAAGTAAATGTATAGTTTTCAATACCTCGCTCAAGTTCTTTTGATATACGCAAAACATCGTCTTCTGTTGGAACGCAAATATAGATCGATTCGTGTCTAATGAACGCCTCACGAACAAGCCTGCGATATGCCTCGAGGCGCATTTGCGTGGTTTCTTGAATTGCATTAATCTCGAAACTGCCAGCAGTTTTGTTTATTTTAGGTTCATTAAGCGTTCCATTAATGTGAGCATCCAATATTATTTTTGGTGTGAGAGAAAGAAGCACTTCTCCAAACTTTTGAGCTGTTGCGTTTGCAGTTTCTTCTACAGCTTTTAGAAATGATGGTAACCAAATACGACGTGGATGAGCGCGTGTTATTTTTCTTATTGCATAATCAGATGATTTTAGTGACGTTTTTGCGTCAGATACTTCTCTTGATTCGAGTACAATGGCCGGGACCTCACGTGTGCGTATTGGAGCGATGATTACCATTCCAGCGGGAATTGGCTCTTTTGAAAAATATGTAAGTGAGCCTTGTAGTGCGCCACGAACGATTGGAGCAACGGTAATTATTTGCATCTGTTCATGATAATAGAAAAAGCTAAAAATATAAAATTTGTGTCGTATGTTGTATTACCACATAAAGTATTCGTTTGGTCAAAACGACCACAACGTAGTAGTATACGAGGTACATCTCTATGAGCAACACATTTGTTATTAAAGGTTTTGGTGGTGAGCGAAAGCTACACGGTAAAGTGTCTATTACTGGCGCAAAAAATGCGGCACTAAAGGCCATTGCGTCAACAGTTCTTTTTCGCGACACTGTTACTCTTACCAATATTCCTGAAATCAATGACACATTCCGCATGTTCGACCTACTAAAAGACATGGGGGCAGATGTTGTGAATTTAAAACACGGAGTGTATACAGTTTTAATCCCTCGTGGTTTTGCGACAGAGCTTTCTCCTGGGATTGCAAAACGTATGCGTTCATCCATAGTGCTCACTGGCCCTGTCTTAGCGCGTTATGGAAAGGTTTCCTTCCCGCATCCTGGCGGTTGTGTTATTGGCGCGCGACCACTCGATTTGTTTGTAGATGGTTTTGAAAAAATGGGAGCAAAAGTATCAGTAAAAGATGACTCATATGTTGTTGAGGCAAAGGATGGTCTTAAAGGAGCGGAGTTTTTTCTTAAAAATCAAAGCGTTACAGTTACAGAAACCTTTATGATGGCTGGAGTATTAGCAAGTGGAAGTACTATTATAAAAAATGCCGCAATGGAACCAGAGATCGCTGATCTCGCACAATTTTTAAATAAATGCGGTGCAAAGATTATTGGAGCTGGCACGCCAACAATAATCATCAAGGGAGGGAAGCTTTTGGCCGGAGCCAGGAAGCCGTACAAAACAATGCCAGATCGCATAGAAGCGGGAAGTTTCCTTGTTCTCGGAGCATTGGCTTCGCGAGAGCTTCATATTACAAATTGCAACCCGGCACACCTAGAATCTCCAATAGAGCTCCTTCGCAGCGCTGGTGTCAGCATAGAAACAAAAAAAACTGAAATAATAGTGCGCGCGCCATCGAAGCTTCGCGCCGTTGATGTTAAAACACATGAGTACCCAGGCTTCCCAACAGATTTGCAGGCGCCAATGACAGTACTTCTTACTCAGGCAGAAGGTGAGAGTAAAGTATTTGAGACTATTTTTGAGGGGCGCTTAAACTATACGGAATCACTTTCTGCTATGGGAGCGTCTATTACAATGATGGATCCTCATAGAGTGCTTGTGCGTGGGAAGTCAGAGCTACGTGGACGAAAGCTTACGAGCCCAGATCTCCGTGCGGGACTTGCATTCGTTATTGCAGCCGTTGTTGCAAAAGGGGAGTCTGTCATCCATAATGTGGATACGACGATAGACAGAGGATATGAAGATATCGAAAATCGTTTGCGTGCCATTGGTGTAGAAATAGAACGAGCTCAAGTATTATCTGAAAGCGTATAATTATGGGAATTTTTGTAACAAAAATAGGTATAGATCTCGGCACAGCAAATACACTCGTGTATATTCCTGGTAAGGGTATTGTTCTCAATGAACCGTCTGTTGTTGCTGTTGACCAGCAAACAAATCGCATTATGGCTGTTGGTCTCGAAGCAAAACAAATGATCGGTCGCACCCCAGACAACATTGTCGCATATCGTCCCATGAAGGATGGTGTTATTGCTGACTATCGTGTGACCGAGGCCATGATTCGATACTATATGAGCAAGGCGCTTGGTAAGTGGAATATTTTGAAACCTGAAGTAATGGTATCTGTTCCTGCAGGCGTGTCGTCGACAGAACGTCGTGCAGTTATTGAAGCTACCATCAAGGCAGGAGCAAAAAATGTGTATGTGGTAAAGGAACCCATCCTTGCGGCAATAGGTGCAGGCATCCCAATTTATGAAGCGCGTGGACATATGGTTGTTGATATTGGTGGTGGCACGACAGATGTTGCGGTGATATCTTTAGGCGGAATTGTTGCTTCAACATCAGTTAAGTGCGCAGGAAATAAAATAGATCATGCGATTGCCGATTACATTAAAAAAACATTCAATCTAGCTATTGGTGACCGCACCGCAGAGGAGATAAAGGTTCGTATTGGGTCGGCTGTGTCAATGGACGACGAGCTTTTATTGACTATCAAGGGTCGTGATTATGTTACTGGTTTGCCACGCACAGCTCAGGTGACGACCAATGAAATAGTAAAGGCAATTGATCGAGAACTTCGTGAGATTGTCCGCGCTATTAAGGATGTGTTACAGGAGACCCCGCCAGAGCTTTCTGCTGATATTATTGATCAAGGTATAATTATGACAGGTGGTTCGTCGCAGCTTCGAAATTTACCTGAGCTGGTAGTCCGTCGCACTGGTGTGAAGGCAGTTCTTGCAGAGGATGCTCTTTATTGTGTGGTAAAAGGTACAGGGATTGCCCTAGAACATTTGGATACATACAAGAAAAGCATCCTCGCCAAAAAATAGTTTAGCTCGCTATGAGGTGAATGCTATGGATTATATTTTTGAAAACTATAAAAAAACTGGATACCTGCACCACGCGCATGTGATTGAAGGTGCATACGATATTGTTGTTCCTGCTATTACAGTCGCCATAGCAAAACATTTGAATATAGATGCGCAAGGCAATCCAGATTTTGTTGTTCAACACTACGAGTCATTTGGTGTTGATGAAGCACGCTCTCTCAAAGCCGCGCAGGCACGCTCTGGCTTCGGCTCTTCTCGCAAAATTTTTGTTATTGGCACGAATTCTTTTACGCGCGAGGCTCAAAACGCACTTTTGAAAACATTTGAAGAACCGACCGCAGGCACGCACTTTTTTATCATTCTTCCGCGCGCTGAAACTCTTCTGCCAACACTGCTCTCTCGCGTACTTGTAGTTTCTGGGAAGATAGAGTATGAGGATGACGCAAAAGCACTGGCTGAAAAATTTATTGATGCTAGTCTAGAAGAGCGTTTTGCAATGGCAAAAAAACTTGCCGAGAAGAAAGCAGGTGAAACTGTTGACCGCGAGCTATTTCGCCGTATGCTTGACCACATAGAGCGTATTTTATATACAAGAACAGCAGGCGAACGTGATGATTCAACAGCCAGTGTTTTTCGCGAAATCTTTCAAGCAAAGACTTATCTTGCAGACCGTGGCTCGTCACCAAAAATGCTTCTTGAGCATCTAGCTGTGATATTGTAGTCATGTTGCAAGTATTGAATTAGGCGCTATTTCTTGCTAGACTATCGCACATATGACATACGATTTTTCGGGATTCAAAAAGAAGATGGGGGATGTGGCCGAGCACTTGAGTAAAGAGCTTTCCGCTATCCACACTGGACGCGCATCGAGCGCGATTCTTGACGGGATTTTCATTGAGTCGTACGGTGCACATTTGGCTGTGCAACACGTGGCTACTATTGCCAACGAAGATGCGCGTACGCTTAGAATAGTTCCTTGGGAGAAAGCAAATGGCAAAGAGATAGAGAAGGCGATTAATGCGGCAAACCTCGGTATTTCAGTTTCTACAGATGATTCAGGGCTTCGTATTTTTTTCCCACCGCTTACGACAGAGCGTCGTATAGCATTTACAAAGATCGTGCGTGATAAGGTTGAGGATGCACGTGTGACAGTAAAGGGTGATCGTGAGAAAACAAAGAACGATATCATTGAAACAGAGCGCGATGGCGATATGAGCGAGGATGAAAAGACTCGCGCGCTTGAGGATTTGCAAAAGCTTGTAGATGAAGCAAATGGGAATCTTGAATCTATTGGTGAAAAGAAAGAAAAAGAGATCTTAGGCGAGTAGAAGCCACATATTTCAAATGAGCAGTTATTGTATAGTCGGAACCTAGGACGACAAGCACTGTCAATACCAATGTCTATAATTTTATTCATCATCATATTAGCAGCATTGATCCTTGTGCACGAGCTTGGTCATTTTATTGCTGCAAAACGCGCAGGTGTGCGAGTAGATGAATTCGGCCTCGGTTTCCCACCACGCCTTTTTCAGAAGAAAATAGGGGAGACGGTGTATTCTATAAATGCTTTTCCTATTGGAGGATTTGTAAAGATTTTTGGAGAGGATCCAAACGAGGAATCATTAAGAGGTATAGACTCACCACGCAGTTTGTCCCACAAGAAACGATATGTGCAGGCGTGGATTATTTCTGCTGGAGTTGTTTTTAATCTGCTTTTTGCGTGGTTGCTTATTAGTTTGGGCTTTATGGTCGGGCTTCCTCATTCTGTGGATGACACTAAGTACGGCGCTCGCGTACAAAATCCTGGTCTTACAATTACACAGGTATTACCATCATCCCCTGCGCAGGAAGCAGGCCTTAAAGGTGGTGACATTATTGTAAATATTGATTCCGGGTCAGACAGCATCACAAATCCTGGGATAGATGCTACTCAAGAGTTCATATCTACGCATAATGATATAAACATTACTTACCTTCGTGGTGCAGAAGCCAAAACAATTGCGCTACAAAGCGAAGAAGGGATTGTGGACGGTCGTCGCGCAATAGGTATCTCGATGGATATTACAGGTATTCTTAAGCTTCCGATTCATGAAGCATTTTTCGCAGGACTTTTTACTACCTCAGAAATGACATATGCGATGGCGATAGGTATCTTTGATTTTTTAAAAAATATATTCATAGGACAGGCAGATTTTCAGGATGTAGCTGGTCCCGTTGGTATTGTTGGAATCGTTAGTGATGCTGGGGCGCTAGGTTTTATACATCTAATCTCACTTACAGCAGTTATTTCGATAAATCTAGCAATAATAAATTTATTACCGTTCCCTGCGCTTGATGGGGGGCGTCTGTTCTTCCTTCTCATAGAGGCAATCAAACGGTCACCAATAAAACCTGAAGTCGCAAATATCGCAAACGGAATTGGGTTTATTGTCCTAATTGCAGTTATGGTTGCCGTAACATTCCACGATATTGCAAAACTGATTTAGGTTAATAAAAAACAGGAAGCAAAAATGCTTCCTGTTTTAACTTGCATCCTACTGCTTGTTTGACAATAGTCGCTGGAGTTTCGAAAAGGCTAGCATTTCAGCCTGCCCACCCTTTGGCGCCATTCGTGCAACCCTGATGAGCTCCTCGACGTTGCTACCCGCAATCTCTACTTCAAGTGTAGATATCTGCTCTTGCTGAATTGGTACAAATTTTGCCGCGAGGCTACCTTCAAGTGTTAATTTGCTAGCCCAAGCAAGTTGTTCGAATGTCTTAGAGTTCAGAACTTCCTGTAATGAAAATAATTCCCATTCGCTAAGCCGAGGTTTAACTTCTTCTTTTGAAGGATCCTTGCCACTTTTTGTTATCTTGCGATAAACATCAAAAAATTCTTTTGTCGCGCGTTCAAGCTCACGCGTTTTTTGCAGTGATTCTGTATACGTTTCCGCCACGTTTGTTGGTGCATGCTTTTCCTCGGCAGCATTCCTTGATTTAAATGTTATACACAGTAGACTAAACCAAGCAACAAAAGCTAGAACCAAGGCAACAATAACAATGGCGTTGTTCATCTCAATCTCCTCTTAATTTAGAAAGAACTCGAACAATTTTAGCATAAATAATACAAAAAGTCAACCAATTTGGTGCTGTATGCTTTTTAATGTAAGATACAAACATATATGCGACAGTCTCAACTTTTTACCAAAACACAAAAGGAAGCTCCTGCTGATGAGGTGGCAAAGAATGCGAAGCTCCTTATTCGAGCTGGTTTTGTAGACAAGCTACAAGCTGGTGTGTATACATATTTACCACTCGGTCTTCGTGTGTTAAAAAACATTGAAAACATTATTAGAGAGGAAATGAACAGCGTTGGCGGACAGGAAATTTTAATGCCCTCGCTTCAGCCAAAAGAAAATTGGCAAACGACAGGACGATGGGACACGATGGACGATTTGTATAAAGTGATAGATATCTCTGGCAGAGAAAATGCTCTCGGTCCAACACATGAAGAAATCGTTGTGCCTCTTGTGAAGCAGTTCATCTCATCATACCGCGATCTACCTTTTGCCACATATCAATTTCAAAATAAGTTTCGAATGGAGCTTCGCGCAAAATCTGGGATCCTGCGTGGCCGTGAGTTCATCATGAAGGACATGTATTCGTTTCATCGCAACGAGACAGACATGATTGCCTATTATGAAAAGATGAAAGGCGTATATGCGAATGTCTTTGAGCGAGTTGGTATAGGCGCAACAACGTTTTTGACATTTGCATCAGGTGGGAGTTTCTCAAAATATTCGCATGAGTTTCAGACAATCACGAGCGCAGGAGAAGATACAATCTATATTTGTGACAAATGTCGCGTTGCTGTGAACAATGAGATTATTGAGGACCAAAAACACGCATGCCCAGAGTGTGGCGGAAAGAATCTGCGTGCAGAAACGTCAGTAGAGGTAGGTAACATTTTTGAGCTCAAAACGAGGTTTTCTGCCCCATTCAACCTTTCATACAAAGACGAGGATGGTAAAGATCAGTCTGTTGTTATGGGGTGTTATGGTATTGGGCTTGGTCGTGTTCTCGGTACTGTGGTAGAAGTGCTAGGAGACGAAAAAGGGCTCGTATGGCCAGACGCAATTTCACCATTTGGCGTACATATTGTGGAGCTTGGAGGTTCTGGCGATGATATCGTTCGCAAGGAATCACAAAAGCTGTATGATGAACTCATAAGTAAAGGAATAGAAGTGCTTTGGGACGATCGTGATTTACGCGCTGGTGAAAAGTTTGCAGAGAGCGATCTGATCGGCATCCCGCTTCGTGTGGTAGTATCTTCAAAAACCATCGCGAGTGAAAGCTTTGAAATAAAAAATCGCGCAACCGGGGAAGTTTCTCTGGTTGGCAAAGATGAGCTAATGGCAATGTGTAAAGCGAAATAACTATTATGTTTGATAAATTTTACCAACTTTTTTCTAATGATATCGGCATCGACCTCGGTACCGCAAATACCCTTGTATATCTGCGTGATCACGGAATCGTTATCAACGAGCCGTCTGTTGTTGCTGTAAATCAAAAGACAGGACAGGTGGTCGCGCTTGGCACGCAGGCGAAGCAAATGCTTGGCCGTACGCCTGGACACGTGGTCGCTATACGTCCTCTTGTTGATGGAGTTATTTCAAACTTCGAGGTTACAGAAGAAATGCTATCGTATCTCATTAGTAAGGCAAACAAAATTAGCAAAAAAACAGTGCGCCCAAGGGTGGTTATCGGTGTGCCTTCTGGGATTACGACTGTTGAGGTTCGCGCAGTCTATGATGCGGCAAAAAATGCAGGAGCACGTGAAGTACACATAGTAGAGGAACCAATGGCAGCAGCAATTGGAATCAAGCTCCCAGTAAAAGACCCTATAGGCAATATGATAATCGATATTGGCGGTGGCACCACTGATATCGCAGTCATTTCTCTTGGTGGCATTGTTAGGTCTAAAAACTTGCACATCGCAGGAGACCGCCTGAACAACGATATCATAAGCTATATTCGCGATGAATTTCGTGTGCTCGTTGGTGAGCGTACAGCTGAGAGTGTAAAGATTGCTATCGGGTCGGCAAAGAAAGGCGCCAGTCCAATGGAAGCAGTGGTTCGTGGGCGAGACCTTGTGACAGGGCTTCCGCGTGAAGTTGTTGTTACTGATACTGATATTCGAGAGGCGATGAGCGGGTCTATTGCAGGCCTCGTTGACGCAGTAAAAGAAGTTATTGAGACTACTCCACCTGAAGTCTTGTCAGATGTAATGAGCCGTGGAATTATACTCGTTGGTGGAGGCGCGCTTATTCGAGGGCTTGACGAATTATTGTCGCAGACTCTCCATGTACCTGTATATATTTCAAACGACCCATTGACAGCCGTGGCTCGTGGAGCAGGCATTATTCTTGAGGATATGGACAATTTCAGAGAGGTCCTCATCGAACACGAAAATGATATACCACCGCAGTAAACAAGGTAACGTATTTTCGAATAGAAAAAATATTATTCTTAGTATTTTTATAGCTGTGAGTATTTTTTTTCTATTATATTCTCCTGTTCGGAAAGTTCTTACGCAAAGTGTGCACAATGTCGCCATCGTGGTGTGGGAGATTGGGAGTTCTGTCTCTGGTGCATTGGATTCATTTGTAACTAATTTTAAAACAAAGGACTCTCTTGTGAAGGAGAACGACATACTTAATGAGGCGCTCTCGATTATGTCAGCACAGGTGCTTGATAGAAATCTGCTTGTTGAAAGAGTGGCAAGACTTGAAGAAGCACTAGGGCGTTCTAGTGGTGATAATCGTGTTGTAGCAAAGGTCTTGGTTGGGCCAGGACGCTCACCGTATGACACGCTTGTTATTGACGCGGGAACTGAAAATGGAGTAAAGGTTGGAGATCTGGTTTCATATGCGGGCTCTGGCGTTATTGGAGAAATTATTGAGGCTGCTTCTTCTTCTGCAAAGATAAAAATTTATTCGTCATATGGCGACGAGCAGCTTGTTATCGTTGGGGCGCAACACCTTCCCGTGACAGCCTATGGGCGTGGAATGGGTAACTTTGAAGCAATGGTTCCGCAGGATAGCTCTGTAGTTATTGGCGATACTGTTGTTACAAAAGAAAATCTTATTCTTGGAGCAGTTACATTTATTGAGGAAGAACCAGCAAATCCTTTCAAGCGTATTTTTTTTCGTGTACCATTCAATATCACAGAAATCAACCTAGTTGAGGTAATAAAGATTAAGGGCTAAAATTGCAACATTTTACAAATGAAAAAACGTATCATTTTTGATTTAATTCTTTTCTTTGCCATTTTTTATTTGCCATGGTGGGTCATTGCTATTTTGGCATTTATTGGCGCTTTTTTGTGGCCAATGTATTATGAAATAATCGCATTTGGAGTCCTTATAGATGTATTGTATGGCGCAAATTCATCTACTTTCGGTGGACTGGCTGGCGTTCTTACCGCGGTCGCAATACTATTTGCAGCATCATATGCAAGGAAAGCAGTTCGATAAACATAGAGCTGACCCATATGTCAAAAAGAATTTCACAGAAATATTTAAAGCAACTATCTCGAGATATTAACCCAGACGAGATTTTTCTAGATTCAAAAAATTTGCCAGGCTTTGATAAATATCAATTTGAGGGACGTATTGAAAAACCAATAAGCCATATTTCAATTTGGGGAGTATTCTTCTCTTTTCTATTGATCATATTTATTTTTTTAGCAAAGGTGACGATCCTGCAGGTTGTGCAGGGTGAAGAATTTTTGAAAAAGAGTGAAAACAACAGACTCAGTCATACTCCATTGTTTGCGATGCGAGGGGTTATATATGACCGCAATAAAACACCTCTCGCGTGGAACTCTTTTGACGATGAAGAAGCTCGCACAGCGCTTATTGCATCTGAAACGAGTACAACAACTGAAAAAATGCCGTTCCCACATCGTTCATATGTTACCTCCTCTGGCTTTGGCCACTTGCTTGGTTATGTGAGCTATCCAAAGCGTGATAGTCGCGGGTACTATTATCAGGAATTATTTGTCGGTAAGGATGGTATCGAGGAGTATTATAATGAAATGCTTTCTGGAGAGAATGGGTTTCAAATTATTGAAACAGACGCACTTGGCAACAGTAAGGAGGGAAGTATTGTCGAGAGCCCAAAAAACGGAACGGAGCTTACCTTGAGCATAGATTCACGCGTGCAAGAAAAGTTGTATGCAACTATTCGCGATACCTCAAACAATTTTGGCTACATGGCAGGGGCAGGCGCTATTATTGATGTCGAGAACGGTGAGCTTTTGGCTATGACGAGTTATCCAGAATATGAAAGCTCTACACTGTCTGAGGGGAAGAATAAGAAGCTTATTCAAAGCTACAACCTAGATAAGCGCGCTGTATTTCTTGACCGTGCTGTATCCGGAGTATATACCCCAGGTTCTATTATTAAACCATTTATGGCAATAGCGGCACTTGCAGAAGGCGTCATTACCCCAGAAAAACAAATTCTAAGTACTGGGTCTATTTCAATTCAAAACCCATATTATCCAAACATAAAATCAGTATTTAATGACTGGAAGGCGCACGGGTTGGTTGATATGTGGCGCGCCATCGCAGTGTCATCCGACGTGTACTTTTATGCTATCGGAGGAGGTTATGAGGACCAAAAAGGTATTGGCATTGCAAATATTGAAAAATATGCCCGCATGTTTGGTTTTGGGGAATTGACAGGGATAGACATTACAGATGAGAAATCTGGAACAATTCCAAACCCAGAATGGAAAGCAAAAATGTTTGAAGACGGTGTCTGGCGGTTGGGTAACACATATCACACAGTCATTGGGCAGTACGGTTTTCAGACTACATTATTGCAAGCTCTTCGCGCTGTGGCAGGTATTGCAAATGATGGGACACTTGTTACACCACATTTATTAAAAGATCCCACTCAGGAAGTCTCAACTTCAAAAATCCCAATTTTGCAACAACATCTTCAGGTTGCGCGCGAAGGAATGCGCCAAGGGGTAACAAGCGGTACCGTAACAGGGCTCGGCGTTGGGTATGTGAGTGTCGCAGGGAAGACAGGCACCGCTGAAATAGACGCTGGTAAAAAATACATCAATTCGTGGGTCGTTGGTTTTTTCCCATACGAAAAACCACGTTATGCATTTGCAATTGTGATGGAGAGAGGCCCGCATGACAATACTATTGGTGGCGTGTATGTAATGCGCCAAATGTTTGATTGGATGAACCAGAATACTCCAGAATATATAAAATAATCAGCTGTTCCTGGCTTTTTCAGTAGCTTCATGATAGTTTTAAGTTTGGTTTTTTGTTAATTATTTAGGAGGGTAGAATTATGGACGCAAGCGAGGTTTTAACTCCGCAAATAAAGAATGATTTGCTTGAAAAGCTGTGTTTTGGCTTTAGTGTTTTGCATGCAAGACAGGTTATTGGCTACACCGAGGAGTCATCAAAGTTGCTCAAATTACTGATTGACGGCGAGTACATTGAGTCGAAACTCGTCTCAGAGGCAATCCATAATCGTCTTTTGGAGCTAGGGTGTGCAATGCAGATAATGCATCTGCGCACTGGGACATTTCCTGACCATCTTGGTTCAAACGAAGTCTTTGGCTACGCATTGAAACATGGGAAGGTGCATCCGGCTGACGTCACATTTGATCATGGGGAGACGGCAGAGGAGTATATCCTCGAATCCGACGGACTCCTCGAAGCTGTTTTTGATCAATTGCTTTCATACAAGCGTCCAGCAGAGCCTTTGTTTTCGAGCAAAGGTGGTGTGTGTTGCGGCACTTGCTGTTAATTGTAAGCATCCTTTTATTTTTCACTTTAAAACACTCATGGCTCCTCCATGAGTGTTTTTTTATTGTATAAACAGAAAAAAATTTAGAATTGACTTTTAACCTATAAACCGATAGAATACGATATATGTCAGAAGAAAAAGAATACTTAAGCAAAGAGAAATTTGAAGAATTAACCAAGGAGCTTGATTACTTAAAAAGCGTTCGCCGTAAGGAGATTGCTGAGCAACTTGAGTTTGCAAAGGGGCTCGGGGACCTTTCAGAAAACGCAGAATACCACGAAGCTCGCCAAAATCAAGCGGAAGCGGAAGAGCGTGTTGCAAAGCTTGAACAAATGATTAAGCATGCTGTTATCACCGAGAAGCACAAAGGTGGGGCGGTCACGATTGGGTCAACAGCTGTGATTCTTCGCGAAGGAGAAAAAGCTGAGCGTAGATATCAGATCGTAGGCTCTGAAGAGGCAAACACAAAGGAGGGTAAAATCTCAAACAAGTCGCCACTCGGGGAGGCTCTCATGGGGAAGAACAAGGGGGACAAGGTTACGTACGAAACACCTATGGGTGTAGTTTCCTGCACTGTAGTAACTGTCGAATAGGAATCGGTCAACACATATCCATAAAGCCGGAAGTCAAAAAGCAGAATGCATCTTCATTAGCACCTACTTTAGACTTTCGAATCAGTAGACGGGTCACCAGAGCCGTGTCGGGACACGCGTCCTGGACGTAGACACTTTTAACATATCACTTATTTTTATGGCATCATTAGAGGAAATTCGCGCAGAGCGATTGAGAAAGATTGAGCTTCTAAAAGAAAAAGGGATAAACCCTTATCCTATCGCGACAAAGCGTTCTATTTCTGTTGCCGATGCACTTTCTTCGTTCACTAAACTCTCTAGAGAAAATAAAAAAATTACGCTCGCCGGTCGTGTAATGGCAATTCGTGGGCAGGGGGCTCTTGTCTTTTTTAATTTGCGCGACAGTGAGTCTGTTATTCAAGGCTTTCTAAAGCGAGATGATATGGATGAAGATCTATTTTCATTGTTTCAGGACACTATTGATATAGGGGATTTCATTGAATGTACTGGAACTCTATTTATGACCAAGCGAAAGGAGAGAACTTTGCTTGTAAAAAGTTGGAAGATTCTTTCAAAAAGTTTGCGACCGCTTCCAGATAAGTGGCATGGACTTCAGGATGTTGAAGAGCGTTTTCGTAAGCGTTATTTAGATATGCTTATGTCCGATGAGGTGCGCGCGCGTTTTGTGCTCCGTTCAAAAATCATTACAGAGACCCGCTCTTTTTTAAATGACGCTGGCTATCTTGAAGTAGAAACCCCGCTTCTGCAATCCCTTGCTGGGGGCGCGCTAGCGGAGCCATTCAAAACACATCACAATGCTCTTGATATTGATTTAAATCTCCGTATAGCCCCAGAGCTATATTTGAAAAAGCTTTTAGTTGGCGGTTTCCCTCGTGTGTACGAGCTTGGACGCAATTTTCGTAATGAGGGCATCGATATGACTCATAACCCAGAGTTCACGATGCTAGAGTTTTATGCCGCATACGAAACTGCTGCATCCCAAATGGCTTTCGTGGAAAAGATGATAAAGACACTTGTAAAAAATGTTCTCAGGGGAACGAAAATAAAATCTGGAGAAGACGTTATCGATGTGTCAAAAAAATTCACGGTTACCTCATTTCTTGACCTGTTCAAGCGTTACGCATCGATAGAAAACCCAGAGACGATGTCTCACGAAGACTGGAAGCTATCTGCTGAGCGTTTTGGTGTACATGTAGAGCCACACGATGCCGTTGAAAAAATAATGGACAATGTTTATAAAAAGGCTTGTCGTCCAAGGATAATTCAGCCAACATTTATTGTTGACTATCCTGCAGGATTTTCGCCGTTTGCAAAAAAGCAGGAATCAAATACAGCATTTATCGACCGATTTCAACTTGTTATCGCTGGCGTAGAAATGGTGAATGCATTCTCAGAGCTAAATGATCCACTAGAGCAAAAGATTCGCTACGAAGAGCAAGATAAGAAGAAAAAAGGGGGAGAGGGAGATGTGTCACCCTCAGACGAGGACTACCTGGAAGCTATAGAGTACGGGCTTCCACCTGCTGGTGGAGTTGGTATCGGTATTGATCGCTTAGCAATGATTTTCTCAGATACACGCAATATACGCGAGGTCGTACTCTTCCCGACAATGAGACCTCAGTTGGACTAAAGTCTTGCAGAAATCTGTATTCTGTGATATAAATCAAATTAGATAACTTTTAAGAGGAGTTGTGTGATGACAAATTACTACAATTTGCGTGATGTTCTTCATGAGTACTATCCACTTGTTCATGATGTTAGGCATCTGATGGTGTTGCATAATGAGCTTGTCGTTGAAATAAAAAAAGCTCAAAGCACATTTGAGTCAACTTACCAGAATGTGCCACTTTCAGCGTTTCATTGGGAAAAGATTCATCCTTCAGTGAGGATTCATTACGATATTTTGAAAAAGGGGATTGATGAACATTATGGTGTTTCAATTTCTGAGGTATAATCAGTGTTACGAAGTCTTAAAACACCAAAGCACTATTCGCTAAGCGAATGGTGCTTTTTTCTTGTTATATTCCTTTCTGTACGTCTAAAATGTGGACATTTTAGACGCGATTTTTTCTTTTGTCGGGCAAAAGAAAAAATCGGCGCCTGTGGATAACTATCGATATTTTGTGTTGTATGGTGGGATAAAGTGTAATATAATGTAGTTAAGTGGGAGAAAGTGGCGAATTAGAAATTCGGCAAAGATCTCACTAAAAAATATCATGCTCATAGGCGAACACACCCACACCCTAGATCCAAAGAAGCGCCTCGCTCTTCCAGTAAAGTTCCGTAAGGAGCTAGGCAAAAAAGTTGTCATCACGCACGGACTCGACAACTGTCTCTTTGTGTACCCAATGAAGGAGTGGCAGAAGGTTGCAGAGCGCTTGGCTTCGCTCCCTATGGGTCAAGCTGACACTCGTGGCTTCGGACGTTTTATGCTCGCTGGCGCAGTTGAAACAGACGTGGATAGCATTGGTCGTATCCTTGTTCCAGATTTTTTAAAGGAGTTTGCGGATCTAAAGACTCAGGTCGCAGTTGTTGGTGTGTCTACTCGCGTAGAGCTCTGGGATGAAAAGGTGTGGCGTGAGTACAAAGCGCGTATCCAAAAGGGCGCTGACGCTCTTGCTGAAAAGCTTGGAGAGATTGGCGTAATTTAGTATGGATAGCCACATCTCAGTTCTTTTACAGGAGGGAACAGAAGGGCTAGCGCTCACAGAAGGCAAAACTGTCTTTGAGGGAACAGTTGGCCTCGGCGGGCACAGTCGTGTTCTTTGCGAAAAAATAGGAAAGGTGGGTCTATTTATTGGAACCGATGCTGATGCAGAGTCGCTCAAAATCGCAGAAGATCGCCTAAAGGATCTTCCATGTAAAAAAATTTTTGTGTGCGATAACTTTCGCAACATTAAAAATATCCTCAAGCAAGCAGGGGTGGAAAATGTCGATGCTATTTTGCTCGATATCGGTCTTTCCAACCGTCAGCTTGAAAAGACACCACGAGGGTTCTCCTTTATGCGGGATGAACCGCTATTGATGACTTTCAGTTCATCTGGCGAGGGTCTCACAGCAAGAGAAATCGTAAACGAGTGGGCAGAGGAAAGTATCGCGGACATTATTTATGGTTATGGCGAGGAAAGGTACGCCAGACGCATCGCAAAAGGAATTGTTGAGGCGCGAAAAGAAAAGCCGATAGAAACATCAGGGCAACTCGCAGATATTGTGAAGAACTGCGTGCCAAAGTTTGGTTTTAGCAAGATTAACCCCGCAACAAAGACGTTTCAAGCACTCCGCATTGCGGTAAATGACGAGCTTGGCGCGCTTCGCGAGGGGCTAGCAGGAGGTTTTGAATGTCTTGCAGATGGAGGCAGAATGGCAGTGATCTCATTTCATAGTCTTGAGGACCGCATAGTAAAGGAATTTTTCAAACAAAAAGCTCGCGAAGGGTTAGCAATTATCGCTACAAAAAAGCCAATAGTGCCAAGCGACACTGAAATAAAGGAAAACCCAAAATCAAGAAGCGCAAAATTAAGAATCATAATTAAAAATTAACATGACCACAAAAACACTCGATCTAAACAATATAGAAAGAAAAATCTTCTGGGTGTTAGCAGCACTCATTGGTATAGTTATTGCATTCTATTTGTACTCGGTCGCAACGCTCACTATTGCCGTTGTGGATCGGAATAATATAAACCAAGCGTCAAATGAGCTCACAAGTATATCAAGTGCGCTTGAATCTGAATATCTTACATATGCAAATTCTATTACGCTTGCGTATGCTCAAGAACTTGGTTTCAAAGAGGTAAAAGCGATGTTTGTCGATTCATCTACTCCTATCAATGGTACTGGTGATGTCAAGGCAAAAATTTCTATGGCACGATAGCGATGAAGCAACAACAACTTCACAATGTATGGTTTTTGAACATAGGGGTGCTTTTGATAGCACTCCTTTTAATTACAAAGCTTGGGTATATACAAATTGCAAGGGGGGAGTATTACCAGGATCTTGCTGAGGCAAAATACAAGATTTCAGCAACAGGAAAATTTAACAGAGGAACTATTTTTTTTGAAGAAAGAACTGGAAGAAGGATTTCCGGAGCAACGGTAGTTGCAGATTACACTCTCGCTGTCGACCCAACCAAAATTACTAATAGCGTATTGCTTGCAGATAAGCTCCTTTCTTTTGTGAAGTTTGACCGTGATGACTTCATAGCGCGAGCAGGACGTAAGGGTGACAAGTATGAAGAAGTTGCAAAACATCTATCCGAAAAAGAGGTTGAATGGATTCGTGCACTTGGAGAAAAAGGTGTAATTTTGATAAAAGATAATAAACGTTTCTATCCTGGAGGTAGGGTCGCCGCGCAGGTGCTTGGATTTGTAGGGTCTGATGGCAGTGATAGTGTGTTACAAATAGGTCGATACGGGCTAGAGCGTTATTACAATGAGCCGTTGACACGCACTAGTACAAGTGATGCCTCAAGATTTTTTGCCGATCTTTTTTTGAAACCAGGCGCAGCTATACTTTTTGATAGAGGTCGCGAAGGTGACCTTGTCACGACAATAGAACCTACGGTGCAGGGGTTTCTTGAGCGTACATTAGAGGACGATGTTTTAAAAAAATATAATGCTGATGGCGCTGGCGGTATTATTATGGATCCAAAAACTGGAGCAATTTATGCCATGGCGACCATGCCAACATTTAATCTAAATAATTTTTCTAAAGAAAAAGATCCAAGCGTTTTTTCAAATCCACTTGTAGATGGTGTGTATGAAATGGGTTCCATTATCAAACCACTTACATTGGCAGCAGGGATAGATGCTGGCGTAATTACAGCAAGCACAACATATGATGACAAAGGGTTCCGCATTATAAACACAAAGAGAATAGCTAATTACGATGGTAAGGCGCGTGGCGTTGTGCCGATGCAGGAGATATTGAATCAGTCGTTGAACACTGGGACAATGTTTGTGATGGAGCGCCTCGGTAAAGACAGATTTAGGGAATATTTCAAATCGTTTGGGCTCGGGGAGGAGACTGGTATTGATCTCCCAAATGAAGGCGTGGGGGATATTCGAAATCTGGAGAGTCCACGCGACATAGAGTATGCAACGGCATCGTTTGGACAAGGTATATCATCAACACCGATAGCAACAATACGCGCACTCGCATCGCTTGCAAACGGTGGAGTACTTGTGACCCCGCATGTGGTCAAGCGCACAGAATACAGCATTGGGCCATCGCGGGATTTTGTTCCAACTGAGAAGCGGCGCGTGATAAAAAAGGAGACCTCAGAAGAGATATCGAGAATGCTTACAGTTGTTGTAGACAAAGCATTGGTGGGTGGAACACTCAAGATGGAACATTACAGCATTGCTGCAAAAACAGGTACAGCGCAACTCGTTGAGGACGGTAGTTATTCAAAAACAGAATACCTACACACGTTCTTTGGGTATTTCCCATCCAATGATCCAAAATTTATCATATTTCTTACTTTAAAAAACCCGCATGGTGAAGCATATGCATCACATACGCTTTCTCTGCCATTTATGCAAATAACAAAATTTTTGCTAAACTATTATGAAATACCGCCAGACAGATAAATTATTATGAAAACATTTATACGACACATCATCACTATTATTCTTGAAGCAGAAGCAAGGCTTGTTATTAGAAAATATAAACCTAAAATTATTGCTGTAACGGGAAGCGTTGGCAAGACATCCACAAAAGACGCAATTTTCGCAGTGGTTGGGGAGGCGCTTGTGGCTCGCAAAAGCGTAAAGAGTTTCAATAGCGAAATCGGACTCCCTCTTACAATTTTAAATTGCGAAAATGGATGGTCAAACCCAGCACTTTGGATAAAAAACATTATAAAGGGACTTATTCTTATTACTACACGTATGCACTACCCAAAGTGGCTAGTGCTTGAGCTAGGGGCTAGTATGCCGGGCGATATTGAACGCGCAACTCTTTTGGTGGTGCCTGATATCGCTGTCGTTACGCGTTTTGGAGATGTCCCTGTGCATGTGGAGTTTTTTAAATCACCAGACGAGCTTTTTGAAGAAAAAACAAAATTGGTAAAGGCCCTCCGTAATACCGGCGTTCTTATTGTGAATGCTGATGACGAACGAGTCCTTGCTCTACGTGAAAAAACAAAAGCAAAATCACTCACTTACGGATTAAATGCTGGCACAATGTTTAGAGCAACAAACATTCAGACGGCGTACGAGGCTGGCGTACCTGTTGGAACTACATTTAAGCTTGAATATGACGGCAACGTGTTTCCTGTCGATATGCGTGGTGTTCTTGGGAGTCAACCCGTTTATAGCGCTCTTGCGGCGATAGCAACTGGCGCATATTTGAAGCTTAACATCGTAGATATGATAGGGCGATTGTCTCTTCATATAAGCCCGCCTGGACGCATGAGAGTGCTTCCAGGACTCAAGGGATCTGCAATCATTGACGATACATACAATGCGTCTCCAGTAGCAGCAGAGGCTGCTGTGGAAACTCTCAAGAGTATAAAGACAAAGGGGAAACGAATAGCAGTTTTGGGAGACATGCTCGAGCTTGGGAAATTTACAATAGAAGAGCACAAGAAGCTTGGCAAACAAGCTGGAAGTTTCGCAGACCTCGTTATTGCTGTTGGCCCTCGCGCTCAATATATAGCGGAGGGCGCGCTCGATAGCGATATGAGCGAAAAAAATATTATTCAGTTTGATGACTCACATTTGGCGGGAAAGTATTTAGAGAGTATTTTGAGTAATGGGGATATTGTTCTTGTGAAGGGTTCACAAGGTATGCGAATGGAACGAACAGTGGAAGAAATAATGGCAGAACCAGAGCGCGCCAGCGATCTACTTGTCCGCCAAGAGGAAGAATGGAAAGTAAGGGCGTAAATGACCCCACACATTTCCAGATAGTGCTTCGTTGCAGAAACAGCAAAAACGTGCTATGATATGTTGTGTCAAAGAAAGCGCCATCAGGCGCTTTGGCATTGGTTTATGTTGCAAATGGCTCTATCGTCTAGTGGTTAGGACGAAAGCTTCTCAAGCTTTAAACCGGAGTTCGATTCTCCGTAGAGTCACACATAAGTACCTCATAGTCATGTAATTATATTAATGACACTCGCACTTGATTCTGTGGAACAGAAGGCGTAGGCTATAGGTAGGTTAAGTAGTTATTTAAAAAGGGGAGGCTGTCATGAATACCGATCTTTTTGTGTTGCAGCATCATTGTTTGGGGTATGTGCTGCTCATGTCTCAGGTGGTGGAGGGTTTGGATTGCGTGCTTGATGATGGACTGCTGCCACCATATTACCAAGGAGTATTTCAAAAAGCAGCGCTCCTTTGTGATGAGATTGTGCGTGATGGGCACAAAATACCATATAGCATAGCAGTTGATGGAATATGTGATGCTACAATTTGGTTTTCCTTTTTATCCAAATGCCACCCAGAAATTTATGAGTATTTTACAACATACGAAGATGTTGTCGGAGTCTCTGAAACTCTCAAGTATTTGGGGAGGGACGATTCATCATCGTATGCGTACTCTGTGGAATGGATTCTCACAGTGCAACAATTTTTTGTATCGCTGTGGGTCGCCGTGGCCGGCGAGTGCGCAAAGGAAGGTATTATTGTTGATATAAACCCTGCTGTGTTTCCAGAAACAAGCCTGCGTCTTCAGTAGAGGTAATTATTTTGATCATCCACAATGTGTAAGCGTTGTGGGTGATTTTGTTTTTTACACAACATGTTATGCTGTACTTACTTTTTATGAAAATATTTTCACACAGAGGATGGGCGGCAGGCGAGCACGAGAATACAATTTTCGCATTCAAGAAATCTGTTGAAGAGGGGATTGGTGGTGTAGAATTTGACGTTCGTTACGGCGCTGATGGCAAAACTGTTGTCTGCGCGCACGACCCTGTTTCATGCAGTACTGCGGTAACTCTTGATGAAGTATTACAGTATTTGGAGCCAATAAAATTGGAACTACTAATCGAGCTAAAGGAGTATTCTGAAGAGTTTTATAAAGATGTTGTGTGCCTTGTTCGCAAGCATTGCCTTACAAACAGAACAACGATCTTTGGTTTCCCGTCAGAGGCTAAGTTTTTTCCATGGGGGAGTAGACAGGACGTTAAATTAGGAATTATAGCTCCATACCCACAGGATATAAAAAGATATGTTGAAATGTATGAACCAAACATGGTGCTAATGGGCTGGGGAAATAAAAAGGAGCGGTTGAAGTTTAAACTTGCGTGGTCAGTATTATCTCTATCAAAAACCTTTTCAAGGTATTCTCAAATAAAATTTGTAATTGGCGTCGCATATGGAAGTGATGATAAAAAATGGCTTTCCAGACAGCGGGGACTCTATGGTATAACGGCAGATATGCCAATTATTTAAATAAAACCGTAAAGGCTCGCTACACCAGGCGAGCCTTTTAATTTTATATGTCCGAATTTTCTGATAGAATGAGGAAATGAGAGAGTCTACAAAACAACTTCGAAAGGTCGCAATTTTTGATATTGACGGAACAATTTTTCGCTCATCGCTCCTGATAGAGCTTGTGGAAGTCCTAATAGAAATGGGGATTTTCCCAGTTTCAGCGCGCGCGGACTATGAAAAAGAAAAAGTGCGTTGGCTTGATCGCAAAGGGGACTATGAGGCATATATTATGGCTGTTGTTGCCGTATTTATGAAGAATATTAAAGGTGTACCATATAGCGAATTTATGCGTGCATCAGAATTTGTTGTTGCGCGATATCGCCATCGCACTTATGTATTTACTGAAAACCTCATCAAGGAACTAAAAAAGGACGGGTATTTTTTGCTTGCAATCTCGCAGTCACCAAAAGGGACACTCGATCTTTTTTGCAGAGATATCGGATTTGATAAGACGTATGGCAGGCTATACGAGACTGGACCAACTGATTGTTTAACTGGAAATATTTTAGACGAACACTTGATCGCAAATAAAGCTACTATTGTGCGTCGGGCATGCGAAAAGGATGGGTTAACACTTGAAGGCTCAGTTGGTGTGGGTGACACAGAGGGTGATATATCGTTTTTAGAGCTTGTCGAGAGACCGATTTGTTTCAACCCAAATCAGAAACTTTCTCGGTATGCAAAACGTATGGATTGGGAAATAGTTGTTGAGCGTAAAGATGTGATTTATGAACTTAATAAAATAAACTAAAATTATGGGACGAATAAACAAAATTAAAAATGAGGGGGAGAGGATTACAAGCGAGGTACGTGACCGCTCGATGACATATATTGCTGGAGGTCTCGGTATCGTTGTTGGTCTCGCATGGAACGAGGCAATCAAATCGCTCATAGACTATTTTTATCCTGCTTCTGGAGCAAACTCGATTTCTGCAAAGTTTATATATGCAATTATTATTACGACTGTCGTGGTACTTGTAACAATGTACATCGTACGGCCTCCAAAGATGTAGCAGGATTTTGCATAAAATTTGTAAAATTTAAAAATCTATGAGATATTGCAAATAGATTGTTCTTAAGGAGAAAATCGTGGAGAAAATATTGAATGATGCTTTGGATTACATCATTAACATTCTGGTACTCATTGTGCTTGCGCTTGTATCTGTGGTAATATATCTTTTTTTTATCACAGAGGATTTGAGGCAGAAGCTATGGCGCGAATTGATCATCCTTGTTTTTGGATACGGTGGTGATATTGTCGATGCAGTATCAGCTGGTGTTCGTGGACTTTTTGATCCTGATTATGCGCGCGAGGTATTGAATTGTTAAGGTTGTTATTTCCAAAAAGCCGCTCTGTGTACAGAGCGGCTTTTTCTATGAAACAAGTGTTGATATCGGTATTTCTAATGCTTCAAATGCAGCATTTTTTGTAATAGTGCCATCATTGAACATTAAAAAATAGGGAAGTCCCAACGATCCAAGACGAGAAACTGCCTCATTTTTTGTAAGGAGTATCGCAAGCGACGCCTCAGTGTCTGCCTGCTCGCATGTCTCTGCGACAACGGTCGCGCTCATTATTTCAGAAGGCGATTCCATTGTCTTCATGTTTACAAGGTGATGCCACTTTTTGCCATCCTGGTCACCATACGTTTGGTAGGTTCCAGATGTCGCCACCCCAGCGTTTTGTACTCCAAGGGCTGCTACAATAGCCCCAGTGCTGCGTGGGTCCTGAATAGCAATGTTCCATGACTTACCATCCTTAAATGCCCCTTTTGTCAAAATATCACCACCAGCATTGATCATGAATCCATGTGTGCGTATGTCGATAATTTCTAAAACTGCATTCCCCGCCATATCAATTGCCATACCTTTTACAATACACGCTGGTTCAAGAATCTGCCCTGGAGCAAGTCGGACTAGAAGCTCTCGGTCGTTAAAGGCAAGGTCGCGATATGTTGGCTGTGGAGCACGCATAGTAAAATGCTCTGGTAACCCATACCCATAGGATGCAAGAATTCCTCCAACTGATGGATCAAATACACCATTTGTTTCTGATGCTAGCGCGACACATCTTTTAAGCACCTGAAAAAGCTCGACAGACACCTTGTGCCAGGCTCCGTTGCTAGTATTTAACCCCATGAGCTCGCTTTCTGGTTTGAAGCGACTAAAGCGGAAGTCATACTCACTAAATACACACTCAGCTTTTCTTAGTACATCATCTGCTTGCTCAGAGGAAACCCCGACCATTGTAATATGGACTGGGATTCCCATTGAGTGAAACACGCGATGCTCTGTCATAAATAGTTAGTCGTCCCAATCCTCGTCATCGTCTTCATCCCAATCGTCGTGGGCATCATCATAGTCGTCATTATGATATGTACGTGAAATTGTTGGTTTTGTATTTTGTGTTTGAGTAGTCCTTGTTGTATTTATCACAGGAGTAGCGACAGTCCCCTGAGCGCTAGCTTTTGCAATAGCGCTCTCCAAAGATGACTTGAATGCAATACTTGCGTATGTTGCTCCAGACACACCTTGTATATTTGCTCCGCCAGCTTTTAAGGCTTGGTCTATTAGAAAAGGTTTCGCCTCTACAGATGGCGGCGAGTTTGGAACCTGAGGCATCGCAACCGCAGTAATCTTTCCATTAGTAAAAGTAACAGATGCTACCGCATTTCCCCATGGTGTTTGGTATGCAGCACCTGTAAAGGTGCCAGAAACACTTCCCGACGGAGCGGTAATAGTCTGTGTCGCTGTGGTCTGCCTTGTGGTCGGCGATGCTGTCCTTGATGTTGGTCTTAATGCTGATGTGACAGCGGTATCAATGCCTGCTGCTGCAAATGTATCAGATGATGCTGACGTTGTTGGCGCTACAGGTGCTCCTTGTGCTGCTGCAACAGCAAGTGCGCTTTCAAGAGATGCTACAAATGCGCGACTTGTAATAGTTGCTCCAGAGACACCCTGGATATCCGCAGATCCGCTCCTAAGCACCTGGTCGATAAGATATGGCTCTGCGTACACAGATGGTGGCGAGTCTGGTAGCGTGGCAATCTCAACAGCGACTATTTTCCCATCCTTGACCTTTATTGCTGTTGCAAGAGGTCCCCATGGTGTCTGATAACCCTTTCCTTTTGCAGCAATGGTTGTTTGACCAGCTACTGTTTGCCTGGTCATTGATGCAGTCGTACTGTCTACAGACTCATCGTCACTACCTCTTGGTGTCGTAGCTAGGGTAGGGGTGTCGCCTTGTTTAGCGCGCTGAATCCCTAGAATAACCACCAAAACAGAAACACTCGTGAAAAAGTACACAAAGAATTTTTGTAGATTTTTTTGGAAGGATGCCATAGTAGTTATTAGTATTGCGTTATAATTTTTAGCCTTTTCATCGTATGATGACGAAGTCAAAGGAGAAATCTTACAGAGCTAAATTAGAAATCCCAATCATCATCTTCGTTGCCGTTGTCAAAATCATCATTGTTTCCCCAATCATCGTCATCATCTCGATACTTGCGCGGAACTGATGGTTTTGCTGTTTGCGTGGCAACATTGGCGGTTGTATTTGGAACAATAGATTGCCCTTGTGATTTTGCCGTAGCGATAGCGTTTTCCAATGATGATTGAAATGCAAAGCTTGTATATGTAGCTCCGGACACACCCTGTATATTTGTGCCACCTGCCTTTAGTGCCTGGTCGACTAGAAACGGTTCTGCGTAAACGGAAGGAGGAGAGTTGGGGACAGTAGGCATTTTAACAGCGATTATTTTGCCGTCCTTTACGGTAATAGAAGCAACGGTGTTTCCCCATGGCGTTTCATATCCTGCGCCATCGATTACTGTCGCGCCTGCGATGTCTCCAAGTGGTGATGGTGTAAGTGGAAGAGTTGAATCGGCGAGTGTTGGTGGTTTTTTGACGCGAGTAACTCCAATAATCACTAGCACAACAGAAGTCGTAGCGAAGAAGAAGATGAGGAATTTTTGCAAATTTTTGGAAATAAAGGATAACATGTTTATATTACATCAAAAACTTCTCTAGCCTTGTTCCGTATAAAGAACCAGAACCCAATAAGTAGTAAAACCTCACCAATATACAGCGCAATAAGTGCGATTGCAAAACTTTTTGTCTCCTCCTGGATACCTATTTCAGATTTCATGAGTACATAGTGTTTGTTTGGGTCTGCGTATACAAGCCAGTCCTGCCCACCAATCGATGTTTCATAAAATCCAAAGCGATCATTTGCTTTGGTGCGAAGCGCTATGATGTCCTCTGGCAGATTTATAGTTTGGTCTGGATTGTTTATGTCAGGAATAGGGAGAGTTTCGGCATATCCAGCGAGCTCAGCACGTAAATCATTGGTTTCTATCCAGTGAAGAGCCCCTAGCGTTGACATATTTAATACGAGAAGTGTGAGTAGTAATACAATGCCGTAATTGCGTACTTCCCCCAACTTTTGATTCATTTTTATTTCGTTTGATTCCATAGTTTTTAAGTTTTAGTGTTATTTAAATTATACTCCTTATCCAAATTTTTGCACAAAGATTTGTTTTTCCGGCATCCCTATTTCCCCTAGAGTAGTGAGTACTCCCATTGTCATTGGTGGAATACCACATATATAAATATCGCTTTTGCGCATCAAATCAGGGTTTTTGATGATATGGTCGGTGACATAACCACGCGCGCCAGACCACGATGGTTCACCCGCTGAGAGTGTTGGAACGAATGTGAAACTTGGATGCTGTTTTGAAAGTTCTTCAAGCTCGCCTTTAAACGCAACATCGCTTTCTTTTGGAGAACCGAGAAAGAGGAAAGAATCCACTCCCTCTTTTATAGCCTCATCGATCATTCGACGAAAAGGAGCGACTCCAGTACTTGTGGCAAAAAATACCTTTGAGCGACCTGTGCCGTAGCGATATGGGAAATCATCAAATGGCCCATAGCATGTAACACCTGCCCCAACTACTGCATCTCGAAAAAAGCGCGCGCCTGCGCCACCACCAGAGAAGCTAACAAGGAGCGTAAATGATTGCGTGTTTGCTGTGGCTACAGAATAGGCTCGCGGTACACACCCCCATGTCATTGTTTGTACATAGCAACCAATTGGGAATGGAGTTGAGATCGATTCATGAAGCGCAATGGTTACTTTCTGAATACGCGAGCCAATACGCTCCGTTTCGACAATTGTGCCATCAAAGTGTGGAGCTTCAGTAAACCAGTGACGAATAGTGCTCGTGATAGACATGTTTTAGAAAAATACTGCCCAGACCGAGCTGAATAGCGCAAGAAGAAAGTGGATAAAAAGAAAACCAAAGCCTAGCCACCCAAACCAGTGGTGAAGCGGAGTAAGAGGAATTTGCCACTTTATAAAAAGATTGTAATTGTACTGTTTTATGAGCCCAGTAAGAATGAGCATAAGGAAGAAAAATCCTCCAATCATTCCAGTCCACCACACAAGCCCAAATCCTAAATATGTTGTCATCATGATCGTAAAAGTATAACACTTGATTGCTAGTTAGACAATCCAACTCAAAAAGATAAACGCGAGGATGCACTCTCGCGTTTTAATAATCTTCTCCAAGTTGTCCTCGCAGTTGGTGTTCATGAGCTGCTGCGCCATCCCTCATAGCTTTGGTGATGACAATATCGCTTTGCCCCTTCTTTTCCTGCGCTTTTGCCAACGCTCGTTTTATGGATTCTGCAACAGAGGCATTTTTTTGCTCAAGGCGCGCAAGGTCCTGAGCAAGTATTTCCTCTTCACTTATTCCAATTGTATGTTCCAATGGTACTCGCTCATTCATGATATTCTCCTATTATTTAACCTAACTAATTTTATCATTTTAATATAAAAAGCACAATTTTTTTGCGATGAGTTTATCTTGTGGTAAGATTGGTAGATAAATAATTTTTGCTCATACTATCGTCATGCAACAAACCAACCAAATGTATCAAAACGCAATCTTCTGGATTGAAATTGAAAAAATAAAACCAAACCCATTTCAGCCACGAAAAGAATTTGATGAATACAAGCTTCGCGACCTCGCAGATTCTATAAAGCAATACGGCATTTTACAGCCACTTGTTGTTACTCGTCGCGAGATAGAAAAGGCTGAGGGCGGTCTCGCTGTAGAGTACGAGCTTATCGCTGGAGAACGCCGACTACGCGCATCAAAAATCGCTGGGCTTACTCAGGTGCCAGTGTTGATTCGTATCGGAGAAGAGGGGAAGGAGGAGGAGGACAGAATGAAGCTCGAGCTTGCAATCATAGAAAACCTGCAACGCGAAGATTTGAACCCAGTAGACCGCGCAAAAGCTTTTCAGCGCCTCGCTGATGACTTTGGCTTCAAACATGCGCAGATTGCGCAAAAGGTTGGCAAGAGTCGTGAGTACGTATCAAACACATTACGCTTACTCATGCTTCCAGACGAGATGCTCACTGCACTTGCAGAGCGTCGTATTACAGAGGGACATACACGCCCACTTCTTATGCTTTGCGACCGCAAGGAGGAACAGCTCACACTGTACAAGGAAATAATTTTTAAAAAGTTGAATGTGCGTGAATCTGAACGCATAGCTAGACGCATCGCAGTAGAAAAGGTTCGTAAACCTGGGCGCGATTTTGACCCTGAAATAATGGAATTTGAGGCAGAGCTGACTGAGAGGCTTGGAACACGTGTGCAAATTGAAAAGCGTGAGGTTGGAGGAAAGATTGTAATTGATTTCTTTTCCAATGATGACGTGCGCAACTTTATGAAGCGTTTGCACGCGGAAATGCAGACAGCGCAAGTAGGAACAATTGTAGCAGAAATTCCACTTGGTGAAACCCCAACTGAAATGGCAACCCCTGCTACCGCTGACGAGCTTGCAGAGGGCGGGGAAGATGTAATGGAAAAAGACCCAGACGAAGATCTATATAATGTGAAGAATTTCTCATTGTAATCAAAAATATAAAAGCGAGCAGATTCTAGAAATTTCGAGAATCTGCTCGCTTTTTTATTTTTCTACTTTTTCTTCCCAAAAAATTTCTGTGCTAGTAGCTCAATAGGATTTGATTTTTCGAGATATGTGCGGATGTGCCTTTTGGCAAGGGTAGTTTTTGTATAGTCTAGCCATTTACGTTTTGGGCTCGCGCTTTCCTTTGTTTCTATTTCAACAATATCGCCATTTGTAAGTTTTGTTTCAATCGATACAAGCTTGCCGTTTATTTTTGCACCCGCCAGGTGGTTACCTATATTTGAATGAATAGCATACGCAAAATCAATTGGACTCGAGTCCTCTGGTAAATCAATCACATCACCCTTTGGAGTGTAAACGAATGTGCGGTTCTTAAAAAAGTCCATATGGAGATGCTCCATAAAATCATCTGTTCTTGCGACCTCTTTTTGCCATTTAGCAAGCTCCTTTACCCAAGCAAGATTTCGCTCAGTTTCTCCGTGTATAGAACCTTTTTCTTTGTATGCTAAATGAGAGGCGATACCATACTGAGCCTCGGCATGCATTTCCTCTGTGCGTATCTGTATCTCTATAATCCCTCCATCTCCGCGAAAGATAGTAGTGTGGAGCGATTTATAACCATTTGATTTTGGTGTTGCAATATAGTCCTTTATGCGACCAGAAACCGGACGCCAGTGTTTATGAATTATGCCAAGTGTTTTGTAGCAATCCTCGACAGTTTTTACAATGACACGCACAGCAAGAATGTCGTACACTTTGTCGGGGTCCATTTCCTTTCGCGCAAGTTTTTTCCAGAGACTAAAAAGATTTTTGACTCGATAATCAACTCGTGCAGTCTTGATACCATTGGCTGCAAGCTCTTTTTGAATAGAGCGATGAATTTTTTCCGCATATTTTTCATCTACGACACGTTTGTTTTTGATAAGCGCAAGAACCTGCTCATACTCTTTTGGGTATGCATACGGGAATGCAGAGTCCTCAAAAATCGCTTTCCATTTTCCCATACCAAATCTGTCAGCGAGGCGTGCGTGGACTTCTAGTGTTTCAAGGGCGATACGGTGCCTTTTTGCTTCTGGCACGTGTTCCAATGTTTGTATGTTGTGAAGTCGGTCAGCGAGCTTGATGAGCAATACGCGCACATCGTGCGACATAGCGATAAAAAATTTACGCAAACTCTCTACGTGTCGCTCTACTCCGTGGTACTTCAATTTCCCGAGCTTCGTCACTCCTTCTACAAGAGACAACACCTCTTTACCAAACTCTTTTTCAATTGTTCGCGCAGGTATTTCTGCGTCTTCAATTGTGTCATGGAGGATTCCTGCAGCTATTGTAGTGGCGTCAATGTTAATCGCCGAAAGTGTTTTCCCTACGCTTGCCACATGAAGGAAATATGGTTCCCCAGAGTAGCGTTTTTGCCCCTCGTGTGCTGTTTTTGCAAAGGCATAAGCCTTTTCTATAAGCGCAATATCGTCCTTTGTTGGATTTTTTAGGAGTGAAATTATCTCCTTTATTGATGGGCAAGAGTCAATTTTTTTAGGCGGAAGCATTGGCTTACTATGCCACAAAATTTTAACAAAAAGAAATCTGGAATACCATAAAAAGATTCGTGGTATACTGCATGAATTATGGTATTTAAATTACCAAAACCAATGGAATGCAGGGAGTGCGGGAGCAACAACGCAATCTTTCACCGGATTGTGTATGCTGATATTATCATCAGCTCTGTTTTTAACCTACTTTTCACTCGCTGGAGTTTAATGAATTGGTTATTTTTTCAGATTCATTCATATGAGCATCTAGTTACTCCACATTTCATTCGAGCGTGCTTGCAAACCGGCCTAGCAAAAAAACAAATTGAAGTAGATAGCGATGTTTCAATACTTGCAGGAATGCTTTGGAAGGAGGCCAACAAGAGGGGTTTAAATGTTTGGGAGTTTAGACTTTTTGGGCTACCAAGAAACATTTATATCGCGGAGTTCCCAAATGGTAAACGTATAACTTATGAAGGGATACCACTACCTCAGAAGATAAAGCATCAGGTGAAATGGATTGATGATAAAGATGCTCTCAAAAAACATTTTATTAAATATGGATTTCCTGTCGCAAAAGGATCCTCTGTGATTACAAAAAGAGGAGCGATGCAGGTTTTTAAGAATCTTGAAACGCCAGTTATTGTGAAGCCCCGCCATGGGTCTGGTTCTAGGCATACGACTCTTCATATTACTGATGAAAATGAGCTCGTGCGCGCATTTTTTATAGCGACAAAAATATCGCCATCGGTAATTGTAGAAGAGGAACTTGTTGGCGCAGTATATCGAGCCACTGTGGTCGATGGAAAACTTGTAGCAACGCTTCGTCGGAACCAGCCATATGTGATAGGAGATGGGGTGAGTACCATTCAAGAGCTTGTGGATGAGGCCAACAAACACCCAGCACGCACTGGCCCATATTTTTCAAAAATAAAAATTGATGATAGTGCTATAAATGAACTTAAATGGCATGGGCATACCACTAAAGATATTTTGCCAAAAAGGAAGCGCGTGACATTTCATCAAAAAGTGAATTGGAGTGTGGGTGGCACGACTGCCGATGTCTCTGATTTGGTGCACCCTGACAATGTCGAGCTTTTTGAGCAAGTTGCCGATGTTTTGAAGGCGCCTATCGTCGGTATTGATTTTATAATCAATGATATCAGCCACTCGTGGAGAAAGGAGAAGCGATGTGGAATTATCGAGTGCAACAGCATGCCGTTTTTCGATAACCACCATCTGCCATTTGAAGGCAAGCCACGTAACGTCGCTGGTGCGATATGGGATATGATGGAGAAATACAAATGAAAACTGCACGACCTGAAATGGTCATGCAGTTTTGAAGTAGCGATGGAGTCATTGCCATCTATGCGGAAGGGAATAGACACTCTTCACGTTTATCCCATCCTCGCAAAGAACCATTCCTTTGTTGATGAGACCATTTCTGTCGCACGCCCTTCGAGCTGCGTCATTGCCGTTGTTTGCTCGTTTTATGAGAAGTTGTAGACGTTGACGCGTTTGACGTGTCGTCTTGTCATACAAAATCAGCTCCATGAGCCACGGCCAAATCATCAGAAGAACAAAGAGCCCAATCAGTGAAAAACTTATTTTTTCAATCATCACAACCTCCTTAAATAGTGTCTAGATCAAAGACTATACTTATCGCCCATAAGTGTCAATTATTCAGGTTTATTGAGTTTATGTGGATTATGGTTTGGGCAAAGTTTATTACTACACCTCTCGTGGATTGTTTTTTTTGCGCATACGCAATGATGAAGCCATCCCTTTTGTTTTTATAATTTAAAATGTCCCCATCTGCGCTTGAGCAAATGGGGACGAAGGTGTCGCTTAGAAACCGAAGGCACGCAAAGTCATCCAAGATGGGACTGAGTAGTGAGCAATGATCTGCCCGTCAACATAGCGTATGCTTTTTCTAATTTGATAGTCTTCTTCGCATGCAAGAATGGCATTTTGATTACCTGCATTTGCAAGCTTTACTGTGTGTTTCATTTGCTGAACCTTCTCGACTTCATACGGATTTGCTGACCAGATTTTATACAACAAATATCCTCCACATATAATTATAGTGGGAAGAATGTAGTAAATAAATACAAACAGAATAATTACTCCTAGTGTTTCAATCATTACAATCTCCTCTATGTGAATGTGTCTCTTTGAAGACTACCTTTTCTCTATTTATGTGTCAATCTACTTAATTTTCTCTAGTTTGTGCGGGTTATGGTTGGGACAAAGTTTATTTGAGCAACGTTCGGGTATTGTCCTGGTTACGAGTTACTAAGTCTGCTCGTGTGTGTACACACTGCGCGGACTAAGTACTCTCGACCCCGGCTCATTATCTCGCTTCACTCGATATAGCTCCGCCCCACGAAGACGATTTGCGCACGCAAAGCATGCTTCCTAGCTCACCTTCTCTAGTTTATGTGGATTATGGTTTGGGCACAATTTATTTGAACAGCGTTCTGGAATTGTCTTCGTGCCTTCCATCATGAGTGAGTCGCAAGGGGTGCCGTCAATTTTTGGATACTCACAAATTCTGCCTGTCGGCCTTGCTTTGATTGCATTTTTGCAGTCTGGGTAGCCAGTACAACTATAAAAAATTCCAAAGCGACCCTTGCGCTCTGTCATAAAACCCTTTTTACACATTGGGCAGGGGACACCCGTGTGGTTGAGGAGCGCGGCAGTCTCGTCTTTTTTAATATGTTTACATTTTGGATAATTGCCGCAGGCAATGAATCTTCCAAATCGCCCATCACGTTCAAATAGGTTTGATTTTCCACATTTTGGACAAAGCTCTCCAGTATCGCGCGGGCCGGCAAGCTCGGTGCCGTCTATCATGCGCGCGCCGTCGCAGTCAGGATATTTTTTACACGAGAGAAACTTCCCCGTACGCGCGAGCTTGATTATCATCGGGCTGTTGCATTTTGGACATTTGTGTTGTGGGTCTGCGTCGCCGAGAGTCGTCTGTTTATCTAACTTGTCTTTTGCCTTGAGGTCTTTGGAAAATGGACCATAAAAATCCTTGAGTGTTTTTACATACTCGCGCTCGCCGTTTGCTATATCGTCGAGCTTGTTCTCCATCTCTGATGTGAAGGTGTCTGAAATATAGTTTGCAAAATGTTCCTCGAGGAATGAGCTCACGACGTCCCCCGTGTCTGTCGGCTTGAGTGCTTTACCATCTTTAATGACATAGCCACGATCCTGAATCGTTTTAATAATAGACGCATACGTAGAAGGACGACCGATGTCGCGCTTTTCAAGCTCCTTCACGAGACCTGCTTCAGAGTAGCGTCCTGGTGGCTCGGTAAATTTTGCCTCATCATCGAGAGAAAGTAGAATGAGCGACTCACCTTCAGCAACTTTTGGAAGTTCGACATCCTCACTACGAGAGTCAGGATCTGCGGCAAGCCATCCTTGTGTGATGACACGCGAACCAGTGACAGAAAAGTTTGGCACGCTGAAATCTCGCACATTAGCGAGTATTGTTGTTCTTGCAAGCTTCGCGTCCACCATTTGTGATGCAATGGTTCGCGCCCAAATGAGACGGTAAAGCTTTTGTTCTTCGGGATTGATGCCGAGGTTGTCCTTACTCACGTCGGTAGGGCGTATAGCCTCGTGCGCTTCTTGGGCATTTTTGCTCTTGGTTTTATACACGCGTGCCTCAGCTGACTGTGCGCCATAGCGTTTCGTAATTTCTGCAAGTATCGCGGTGGTTGCGTCTTTAGAGAGAGTTGTGCTGTCGGTACGCATGTAGGTAATGAAACCTTTTTCGTAAAGCTTTTGCGCGATACCCATAGTGCGTGACGGTGCAAATCCAAAGCGTGAAGAACCAGCCTGCTGAAGTGTAGAAGTAATGAATGGTGCCTTTGGTGAACGGCCCACCTCGCTTTCTTTTACCTCACGCACAACCCACTGATTTGCGCGACCTATTTTTAGGATATTTTTTACGATTGATTCATCACTGGGTTCCTCTGTGCATGAAAGCTCAAGCTCGGCGCCTTTCATTGTTTTTACTTTTGCTGTGAGGGTCCAATACGCCTCTGGAATAAAGGCACGGATTTCACGCTCGCGCTCCATGATAATGCGGAGAGCGGGGGATTGCACGCGCCCTGCCGAGAGACCGTAGCGAACTTTTTTCCAAATGAGACCCGAGAGGTCGTATCCCACGAGTCTGTCTAGAACGCGTCGCGCCTCCTGCGCTTTCACAAGGTTGGCATCAATCTCGCGTGGATGCGCGATGGCTTCCTCTATGGCACTCTTGGTGATCTCGTGATAGGTGACACGCTTTGGTTTTTTTAGACCGCATGCTTCTGCAATGTGCCATGCGATAGCCTCACCTTCACGGTCAGGGTCGGTTGCAAGAAGCACCTCGCTCGCTTTCTTTGCAAGTGAGTCAATCTCATGCACCACATCGGATTTACCTTTTGAGATTTCGTAAAAAGGAATAAAGCCCCCGGGGATATCGATAGCTTGCTTGTTTGATTTTGGAAGGTCGCGAATATGCCCAACGCTCGCCTTTACAACATATTCGTCCCCAAGATATTTCCCAATAGTCTTCGCCTTTGACGGCGATTCTACGATGAGGAGTTTGTATTGTTTGGTTGCCATTAAATTACATTAGTACTATGAAGTGATTTATTTTGCAAATTGAAAAGTAAAAAAATACCCTTCACAAAACCTAGTTTTGCAAAGGGTATTATTCATACTTTGCTGCTATGGGAACTGAGACATCCTCCCAACCGGGGCGAATGAAATATCCTCAGAACCATTCTTCTTGGCTAATGCATTTTTTTCTTGCTTTGTTATTGTCATTAATGAAAGAAGGCATTTGCCAGCGACAAAAATTGTTGCCACAATTGTGACAATGCCAGCCACAGTGTTACCCAAGTACACTTTTGTTGCCAGCACGGCAATTGCGCTGATTACAACAAGCACTGCAATTACGGTAAAGTCTCTGTCCATCTCTTGATCCTCCTTAGGATTTATCGCAACACAATGTCACGATTCTAAAGCAAGCATAGCACTATATTATATTTTTGTCAAACAAAAGAGGCTGATAGTTTGAAATTATACTCGTTCAATTTTCCCCATACGTTCATGGATCACGCCTTTGATTTCTAGTACTGTGAGGGTTGAAAGTGTTTGTGCTGGCGGAGTGTCGAGTGATGCGAGGATGTCTTCGCGCGCAAGAGGCTCGTCGAGTAAAATGATGATTGCTTGCTCTTCGGGTGTGAAAAGTGTGAGGTCTAGGGTGCCTGTTTGTTGCTCTATAAATCCAATCTCCTCAAGCAAATCTTTTGCAGAGGTGATAGGCGTAGCGCCTTGTCGCAAAAGATTGTTCGTCCCTTTTGAGGTCGCAGAAAAAATCGGACCCGGGACAGTAAATACATTTCTGTTGTAGTCGAGAGCCATGCGCGCGGTGATAAGTGTGCCAGATTTTTCCTCGGCCTCTATAATTAGAACCCCTTGCGAGAGTCCTGCCATGATCCTGTTGCGCTGTGGGAAGCTCCATGGTGTCGCACGAAAGTCCGGCTCATATTCAGAAAGAAGAGTGCCACCATTTTCTATAATTTCTTTTGCAAGCCCAAGATGTGTGCGCGGATAAATGACAGACTGATCAAGTCCCGAGCCAGGTACAGCGATTGTACGAAGTCCTGCATCGAGTGCTGCACGGTGTGCAATGCCATCAATACCCATTGCGAGCCCAGACACAATACAAATAGGATATCCAGCGAGCCCAGATATAATTCGCTCACACACCTCCTTCCCATAGCTCGTGTATTTTCGAGAGCCAACAACAGACAAATAGTAGTATTCAGAAGGATTGGGTAGCTCACCAGCAACGAAGAGTTTTTCTGGCACCTGAGGGATTTCTAAAAGAGCAGGAGGGAATTCCTCGCGTGAGAGCGTATCAATGGTGTATGAATGTGATGCCTTCATTATTTACTCATTCTATCATGTTTGGTATACTTCAGGATATGTTAGACATTAAATTTATTCGCGAGAACGCAGAATTAGTAAAGGAGGCAGCTCAGAAAAAAAATATCACATTTGATGTTTCAGAGCTCGTCACTGTTGACGATGCACGCAGAGCTCATCTTGCAGATGTTGAGGCAATGCGTGGCAAGCAAAATGAAATTGCAAATGCTGTTCCTCGCGCAATAAATCAAGAGGAGCGAGAAAAACTTATCGCGGAATCAAAATCAGCAAAGGATATCCTGCAAAAAAAGGAGGAAGAGCTCGCTGAGATTATGAAAACATGGCACGGACTCATGGTTCAAGTACCAAATATTCCTGATATGTCTGTACCTGATGGTAAAGAAGACTCTGACAATGTGGAGGTAAGAACATGGGGGACAATTCCAACATTTTCATTTACACCAAAAGATCACATTGAGCTTTTTGAAAAACACGATATGGCGGATTTTGAACGTGGGACAAAGGTCGCTGGTTTTCGTGGCTATGTTTTGAAGGGTGATGGAGCAAGGCTTGTGTTTGCACTCTCGCAATTTGTGTTGAACGAACTTTCTAAAGAAGGATTCGAACCGATGATTGTGCCATCACTTGTACGACGTGCACCGCTCATTGGCACTGGTTTTTTGCCACAGGGTGAAGAAGATCTTTATAAAACTCAAGACGGAGATTTTCTCGCAGGCACTGCTGAGGTGGCTACAATGGGGTACCATATGGACGAGGTACTCTCATTGTCAGATTTTCCTAAAAAATATATTTCATTCTCGACGAGTTTTAGACGTGAGGCGGGGAGCCACAGTAAGGACACAAAAGGCTTAATTCGTGTTCATGAATTTTTCAAATGGGAGCAAGTGATCCTGTGTGAGGCGAGCCACGAGGAGAGCGTGAAATTCCATGAGTATCTCACGGAGAATAGCGAGAAGCTGATGCAGAAGCTTGGCATTCCGTATCACGTAGTGTTGAACTGTGGTGGGGACCTTGGTCTTGGACAGGTTAAAAAATATGACATCGAAGCATGGGTACCATCACAAAACACTTATCGTGAGACTCACTCGGCTTCATACTTCCATGACTTTCAGACTCGTCGTTTGAATATTCGTTATCGAGATGCCGAAGGTAAGCTTCGTTTCGCGCACTCGCTCAACAACACTGCGATTGCATGTCCACGTATCCTCGTACCGCTTGTTGAAAATTTCCAACAGGAGGACGGAAGCATTATTATTCCAGAGGTTCTTCGCCCATATATGGGAGGTAAAGAAAAAATCGGATAACGTGAGCCCCACACAGTTCCTTTTTTATGGAAAGATTTCACACAGTTGCTAATAAGATTAGAGAGCATTTTGGGGTGTGGTTAAGTAAAACACTTATTCTTGTAGTGCTTTTTTTGCTATTTTTTGTTGCTGGCGGGGGTGTATCGCAAAATGCTAAATGGCGAGTCGAAAATATAGAAATTTCTGAAACAAATGTTGTATCAGAAGATATGGTACGCTCCATTGCTCGTCAAAAGCTTACTGGTAATTATTTTTTTGTATATTCTAGAGGAAATAGTTATTTGTTCCCCAAAAAAGATATTGAGCAAGCTCTCCTAGAAACATTTCCAAGACTCGAAAGCGTTCACATAAAACGCATTGATAATAATACGATTGGAATCATTGCAACAGAGCGCAAGCCGTATGCGCTTTGGTGTGGTGCACAATTTGATATCGAGAAAGATCAATCCAAGAATTGCTGGTTTATAGACAAGGATGGTTTTGTTTTTGACCAAGCACCAATTTTCCCAAGTGGCATATATATTGAATTTTATAGTGAGCTTGTGGAAAAAAATATTGGTGAGCACTTGCGAAGCACGCTTCCAACTAATCGTTTTGCATTTGCCGACAAATTTTCTGGGATTCTTCGCGACAACATAGGAAGGCCATTTCGTATTTTAGTTAAGGAAAATGGAGAATTTGAGATTACTATTCATACGAGCGCAGAGCATCCTTTTCTTGATGGGGTTACGATACGATTCAAGGAAGATTCTCAACCTGAATATCTGCTAAAAAATCTTCTCTCATCAATCCCTGCCAAATTCCCAGAGAATACAGCTTTAAAGAAAAAGCTTCTTTATATAGATATGAGATTTGGGAGCAAGGTTATTTTCGGTTTTGAAAATTAAGTTTACCTTTTCATCATCTACTGTCATACAATAGATGAAAGATTGGTTTGTGTATGCTAGAGTGCATGCAATGAGTAAGGTTGTGAAAAATAATTCTATGACGCCAAATATGGGATTTTGGGCGAAATTGCCAAAGCCATTTTTTGTGTCTGCACCGATGGCGGATGTGACCGACTGTGCGTTCCGCCAGATGATTGCAAAATACAGTCGTCATGGTGAGATAGGTGGCGGCCCAGATGTTTTTTGGACAGAGTTTGTTTCTGCGGACGGTCTTTGTAGCGCAGGTCGTGAGGTTTTAAAGCGCGACCTTGCATTTAGTAAAAACGAACATCCAATTGTTGCGCAGATCTTTGGTTCTACCCCAGAGCATATGAAAAAAACTGCAGAGCTTATCAAAGAACTCGGCTTTGATGGTATAGACATTAATATGGGTTGCCCCGACAAAAGTATTGAGAAGCAAGGAGCAGGAGCAGCACATATTAAAAATCCAAAACTCGCTCAGGAATGTATTCGAGCAACAATGGAGGGTGCTGGAGGGCTTCCTGTGTCTGTAAAGACACGTATCGGATACAACAAAGAAAGTCTAGAGGAATGGATCGGCGCAATACTTGAAACAAAACCCGCTGTGATCACTGTGCATGCGCGCACACGCAAGGAGCTCTCGCTTGTTCCAGCGCAATGGGACTACGTGGCACGCGCTAAAAAACTCGCAGAGGGTACGGGTACGCTAATCATTGGTAATGGCGACGTAAAAGACCTCGCCGATGCAAAATCAAAAGTAGATGCAACTGGAGCAGACGGTGTGATGCTTGGTCGTGCTATGTTTGGAACTCCATGGCTTTTTGACCGCATGCGTAAAGAACCTCCGAGCTTAGAAGAAAAATTTGAGATTCTCATTGAGCATACGCATCTCTATGAAAAACTTCTTGGTGACATAAAGAATTTTGCGATCATGAAAAAACACTATAAAGCATACGTGCATGGATTTGACGGAGCAAAGGAGCTTCGCGTACACATGATGGATGCAAAAAATGCCGATGAAGTGGAGCGCATCGCTCGCGATTTTTTGAAGACGATTTAGTTTTGACGTCACCTGCTAGTTGTGGTATTTTTTGATTAGGTAAATTTTAAAAAGAAAGGTGGCTCAAAATGCTTCTCGCGAAAGTGGTGCGGCACTTTGAGTGCCATAATTTGATCATTGAAGTAAAGGCGGAAAACGGGCACAAGAGAATTTTCTTTGCATATCGGCCATCGGCAGAAACTACAGATTCGCGTCATTGGGTTTTTGCATATGACAATCTAGAATATGCAGAATATTGTCTATTTGAATTTGATAATTATCCAGCACCGATTCTCAAGGAAATAACAGATGGTGTTGAAATAATTAATTTTGCCGAGAAGTTCAAGCTAGCAAGCTTCTCGCAAACACCACCAGAATGGATAAGTATCTCGGACTCACCTTTCCTGCAGAAATGCTTTGCCCTCGCATCCATTTGTGAGAATACCCTGCTTAACTACTCATGAACTGTGTTTGCTAGTTAGGAAAGTCTATTTGCTAACATTTAAACAGGAAAGGTTTGGTGTGTTATGAAAATGGAAATTGGAGAACTGAGCTCCATCTGCACCCTTGCAAAAAATGAAGAGTCTGCGATACGCGAACGGTTGAAACAGGTTCAAATAAAAATAGACGAGCTTCCATACCTTATGCAAAGGATTGAACTGAGTATCGAAAGAGATGCTCTCCGTCAAGAATTGCTCAGTGCCGAAAATAAACATGGAAATCTTTTGAGCGAAATGGAATTTGTAAAAAATAAGACCGTTGTTCAAGATTAGGTAAGATGTAAGAATAAGAAGCTAATTGAAACCCCGCACTTCGCGGGGTTTTTTCTTTGTGATATACTAACGATTATTGAATTTAATTCTATATTCTATATTCAATATTCTATATTCTACCAACCATGTCTTCCAATCTCGCACTGTATACGAAATATCGCCCAAAAACTTTTGAAGAGGTAATAGGGCAGGAGCAGGTGATTAAAGCTCTACTTGGTGCTATTAAAGCAGGTTCAATTTCTCATGCGTATCTTTTTTGTGGCTCGCGTGGTACTGGCAAGACTTCTATTGCGCGCATCTTTGCACGAGCGATAGGGTCGCACGATGACGACATTTACGAAATTGACGCTGCGTCCAATCGTGGCATTGACGACATACGCGCGCTTCGCGACGCGGTTCATACGGTGCCAATGCATTCTCCGTACAAAGTATACATTATCGACGAGGCGCACATGCTCTCGAGAGAGGCGTTTCCTGCGCTCTTGAAAACACTTGAGGAACCGCCACGCCATGTTGTGTTCATCCTAGCTACTACCGATGAAAATAAGATTCCAGAAACAATTGTTTCGCGTTGCCAGAGTTTTCGTTTTGAGAAACCTTCTCAGGCAATACTAAAAACTCTCGTTGAGACTGTTTCAAAAAAAGAGGGATACACATTAGAGCCAGCATCTGCGGGCCTTATTGCGCTTCTTGGAGATGGTTCATTCCGCGATACGCTTGGCATTTTGCAAAAGGTTATCGCATCATCATCTGATAAAAAGATTTCACAGGAGGAGGTTGAGAAAGTGACAGGCGCGCCTGATAGTCGCCTTGTAAATTCGTTCCTTCGCGCTATTGTTGCCCGTGATGTTTCGTCTGGACTTACATCATTAAAAACTGCTATGGAACGCGGTGTAGATGAAAAAACTTTTCTTGACCTTCTTCTTAGAAAAATGCGCGCGGTAATGATGTTTCGTTTTGTTACCGACTCGCGCAAAGGAATGGCGGATGATTTTTCTCAAGAGGATATGGCGCTCATTGAAGACATGTCTAAAAACGCAATTCAAACCTTAACATCAAAAGAGCTGGCAGAGCTCCTGCGAACCTACGAAAGTGTGCGTGTGGCAGTCGTGCCTGGTCTTGCTTTGGAAATTGCGCTACTCCGCATATGTGGAGCGTAAACAGTTGCATGGGTCGTTGCCGAATCACGTTTTTTGGTGTATTGTGCGAATGTATTGTGTAAGACAATGCAACTTTGGGAGATCGTCTAATGGTAGGACAGCGGCCTTTGAAGCCGTCAATCTTGGTTCGATTCCAAGCCTCCCAGCTTAGTGCACAAACCGTCATTTTTCGATGCTTTTGACATGATGTCGAAAGGACTTTTGAGCGACACTGTATGGATATTTTTCTCTTTGAGCGAAAGGTTCCAACAGAGACTTTCTAGGATATTTCTTTTCTTCAAATCGTCGCCTTCTAAAAACTCTTTTGAGGCTCTACTAGCGGTTAAAAAAGCATTTTTGGTAGGTTCCAACAGCGCGACAGGTTGTCGTGATTCGGCTTCTTTGAGTTGCTTGGTAACTTGAACTCGCTCATTACGCAAAGCGAGGATTTTAGCGTCGTATAAATCCTTTGTAATCTGTTCAGCGAGGAAAGTGTCGAGCAAAAGGGATTCTTTCGTCTCAAGCGATTTTAAATGGTTTTGGAGGGTGGATATAGTCTGGTTGTTGTACCCATTATCAAACTCGAGTCTCTCCTTGGCCGCCTGATACATAATCTCGATCTTGCGTTCTGAAAAATGAATTGATTCGAGGACAGCAGAAACTTTCTCATATAGGTACACCTCTCGCATGTAGCTTTTGTGTTCATTGCAAAAGTCTCTGTTTCCCGTGCAGTAGTAATAGTGATGACCTTTTTTGAGAGATGCAGTGAGGGCGCATCCGCAATTTTCACACTTGAGAAAGCCACGAAGAGGGAAGAATAATCGTTGTGGGCGGGGTCGTGAACGGCCGTGCATAAGATCTTGAGCTTTCTCAAAAGTTTCTTTTGAGATGAGTGGCTTATGTTTGCCTTCATAATATTTTCCTTCTTTTTCCATGATGCCCGTGTAGAAAATTGAGGAAAGAATGCTATGAATGCGCCCCTTCAAAATTTTCTTTCCTGTAGCCGTGCGTAAACCCTCCTTGTAAAGAATTTCTGAAATATCTTTTGTGCCATGTGAGCCCGTGAGGTAGATTTCAAAAGCACGAGAAACATATTTTGAACGAACAGGATCAGGAATGACAAACTTAGACCCCTTGTCGTTTGTATATCCAAAAGGTGCCTTGTTTGGCCATTCTCCACGAAGCAATTTTTCTCGTAGCCCACGCTTTACATTCACGCTCAAGTCTCGAATGTATTGATTCGCCATTGCTTGCTCGATACTCATGAGCAGAACATTGTCATTAGGGAAGTAGCTTTTCTCGAAAGTCTGAATGCACTTTATCTTGTTCGTTTGCAGGAGCCACTGAATTTTTCCGCCATCAACAGGATTACGCGTGAGACGATCAATTTTCCAACAGAGGATAGCATCTGCTCTTCCTTTTTCAATGATTTTCATCATCTCGTCAAAGATAGGGCGACCAGGTGCTTTGGCAGACATGCTCTCGCGAAAAACTTTTGTAATTTCTAGGCTGTGCTTATTAGCAATATCCAAAAGCTCCCGTTCTTGGGCATCCAGTGACAGAAGTTGTCTGTCTTCGCTTTCCGTGGATTTTCGACAGTAGATAATGTATTTCATGGAATTACTATAGCCCCCTTGGTTAAATGAAGCAATATTTGTTTAAGTTTCATTTTTTTCTTTATATTTCTTTAGGCGGAATATTATTTTCGCGCTTTCTCAAAATACCGTTATTTGCAAGCAGGTTTTTGATGTCCTGAAGCTTTTCGTTGACCCGTTCCCGTTCTTTCTGCGAAACAAGATTTTCTTCCAGAAGAACACTTTGTTCCTTGAGAAGAAAATCTTGTTCTTCTCGTAGAGCAGGATTCAAAAGTTTCATTTTCCCTACACCTATGCGCTTAATCATATCTTTCTCAATCAGTTGGTTAATCGTTAAGCTAAACTTTCCTGAACTTTTCCATGTAGGAAGGTGGCTCGCTTGCAAGTCTCTGATTGAACTTTTTACGACCATGAAGTGTTCCTCGTGTCGTGGATCCCAACCAGCAAGAACTTTTAAGACAACCCAAAGCCTAAACTCGCGATCAGAGAGGTTCTTGATGTGCGGGGCACTAAGGTCGGCACGGTAGAGTTTTATATAACTTGGTTGCTTCTTTTTCATAATTGACTTATGCACGCTACTTTCTCGTCCCTTAAGGATCGAGAAAGTAGCGTGCATTTATATAGGTACATCAAACATCCCCGTTCTCATCTTTTGGATGAGGGGATGGATTGTCAGCAAGCGCAAGGAAAAAACCCGAAAGCGAGTTGAGATACTCGTTTGCGGTTTCGGGAGAGATATCTTCAGTATTCTCCTCTCTAAAGCACTGAATTGTTTCCTCGATGAGTTCCTGTGAGAATTTGAAACTCGAAACACCCCTTGAAGTAAGGGGTAGAGAATGCAGTGAATTTTTTCGCATGTGATGCCGTCACATGCCTACACTCGATACGCTTCAAGCTCTTCTAATATATCATATTTTGAAATTATGGTAAACAAAAATTTTTCTTCAATGTAATAACCGTGAAAAGTTGTATTTTCGAGTACTTTTTCACTGTTATGGACGCAAAACCGTGAAAATTCCTGCAAGGCGTCAAAAATGGTAATATGAGCAATTATGATAGCGAGTATTCCAAGAAGATTAAATAAAATAAAAAAGCTAATGAGGGAGTATTACGATCTCGATCATGGATCCTTCATAGAAAAACATACTGAGCTAATACGAGCCTTTGACGTTCGAGGGTCTAAACATAAAGGTCACCCTCATAAAAATATAAGAGTTTATATTTCGCGCAAGTCCTTGAAGCATTTTGTTGAAAGTCGCAAAAAAGAATTCAGCAAGAATCACACAGCAGAGCAGACTTTGACGGCTGTATTTTTTGCTATAGATAACCTGCAGGAAACCATCACTCATTTTGATTTTTACGAATATGAGCCACCCATAAAACATTTCTATATAAAAGATTACTCTCATGTCGGGAAACCGTCACTGCGTGTTCTCCTTGAACTACAAGACGAGAAGCTTGAGATAATTTCAGTTCATTTTAAGAAAAATAAGAAGAAAAAATAAAAGCGCCACCCGTTGAGGTGACGCTTATATTTGTAGCTCGGAGCGACGGCAGACACAATGTGTCATTTCGCTCATAGGTACATCGTTTTATTGATGCCCGCAGCAAGCCGATAGAAATTTTCTGACGTCAAGCTACAATTTGATAATACACTAACTTGCTAATGATAGCAAGCGGTCGCTATGTAAATCCATTAGATATATAGGAATTTTTGCGGTTTTTAGACAGCAAAAAAGCCCTCAGTTATGAGAGCTATTTTGTTATGCCTGCCTTCAATTTAGGTAATCGACAGTCGAAAAAACTCTCGCCCGCAGGCATAGTTAAATTATGTATCATACGGTTTCTGCAAGCAAGAAGATATTGAGGATGGCACTTTTCTGCTGGACTAAGTAAATGGGATATGTAAGAGTAATGCTATGGGAATAGAAACTAATAAAAAGGAGAAGAATTCTACTCATGATAAAGATTTGAACAAAATAAATCTAGGTCAATTAGACAATGAGGAGTTGTGGCTAAACTACGGTGAAACCCAACAAGAGTTGAGGAGACGTAACCTAGCAAGAACAAACAATATGGTTGGCGAGAGAGGGGAATTTTTGGCGGTAGAAACTTATAATTTCATAGCTGGCTTGTCAAAATTACAAGCTGCACCAGAAGGTACTCAAAATGTTGATGCGTTAAGCCGCAAAGGAGAAAGGTATAGTATTAAAACAGTTTCGGAGCCAGGAACTACCACTGGTGTATTTTATGGGTGCGGAGATAATAATGACATTAATCAGCTAGAAAAGAAATTTGAATATGTAATTATTGTGCAAATATTTAAGAATTATAAACCTAAAAGAATAATCGAATTAACATGGGAGCAATTTCTTAAATACCGGAAATGGCATAGCACGATGCGAGCATGGAACCTAAGCGTAACTAAAAATTTGCTTGCGGAAGCAAAAATAATTCTAGATAATATTAACCATGAATAATCTTGTTATATTTGCTGTCATCGTTGCGGTTGTTGGATTTGTTGTGGGCGAATTAACGAGAAAAGGTGGGAGGGTAAACGAAAAAGATGAATGGCTTCCGTATTCAAAAAAGACATGGTTACTTACTCGTGCAGAGCGAGAATTTTTGAGTGTTCTTGAACGAGCTGTTGATGGTAAATATTACATTTTTCCACAACTTGCTCTTGATAAAATCGTAATGCTTGAAGGTAAAGGCTCTCTTAGGGGTGGATACAGAAATAAAATAGACCAAAAATCAGTAGACTTTGTGCTTTTCGATAAACAAAATATTTCGCCTGTTCTTGTCATTGAACTCGATGATTACACACACCAAAGACCAGAGAGGCAGGTTCGTGACGGCTTTGTGGATAGAGTACTAAACCAGTGCGGTATTCCTATTCTGCATATTACCTCTATTCCAAAAGAAATGGATTTAAAAACACAGATCGATTCTAAAATTACTCCTTAAAACAATGCGTATCCTCCCACATTGTGGTAGACTATCATTAACAAATATGGGAAATTCAACAAGAAAGAACTTTCTCAAAAAGTGAAGCCACAAAAAAACTAAAGAATAAATATATGATAGAAACAATAGCAACTAAAGTTTGCACAATATTGGCAACTGTTGGCATGGATAAGGCTGAAAAGTGGATAAAAGCAAAATATTCAGGTAAAAAAGTACTGTCGATAGAAGAGATAAAAAAAATAACCAAAATTTTATTTATAGACGATGAAGACTTTGGTGTTACTCTGTCGACAATTAGAAATGCTGGCTGGAATGTTAATCAAATTAATGATGTTATAAATTTTGACGCTGAAGATATAAAAAGTGCTGACATTATCTTTATGGATTATGTTGGAGTTGGAAATGTCTTAACTCCAAAAGAGAGTGGGATAGGCTTACTTAAAAGTATCAAAAAAAGATACCCTGAGAAGTTTATAATTTTTTGTTCAGGATACGCAGGGCATATCCCAGGAAGCGAGGTTCATTCTATTGCTGATGCCTGGATTGATAAACACGCTGACGCCTTTGTTTTTGTTGATCAGATAGAAGTTGCCGCAAAGAAAATTCATGAGTCTCGATAATAATGACGGAATAATATTTTTTGAACTACAAAACGAAAAAGGTAGTGTTGTAGCACGATACGGGCAACTCCATACACTTCCAGAAAAGTTTAGTATTTCACAAAATGATAATTTTACTGAAAAAGGATACCGAAATATATACAGAAGTAATAGTCTCGGATCTGTGCGTTTAATCGTTAAAGCTGATCACGAATTATTTCAAGGGAATAGGTCGATTCAAAGATCATGTAATATTTATTTAGGTTTTATTCCTAAATTTAATCAAATTGCAACAAGTCAAAGGCAATCATTTGACGCAGTTACAAGAAGATTTTCTCACAACCTAATTAAATTTCAAAGAAGATTTAAAGATAATTTTGATAGGCTCATCTCAGACAAAGCCAGGGGACGTCCATATATAGAATTTAAGGATGAGGTCAAAAGAAGAATTGAGGAAAACACAGACATAGCTGCTAATGATGTATGTCAGATGTCTCACAGGGCAATAGATTTAGACGCACAAATAGAAACTCTTCGAATCATAGGTGGGTATGCTGATAGTACAGGTTCATTTCTTCCTGTAAATATTCAAAAGGCGATGTATCGGTTAACTAATCCTTTTGTTGATGAACTGAGGAAAAAAAATATAGAAATAAATATTAATATAAATACTGATTTAGCCTCACTAAATAAAATAAATGTGGTTCACAGTTTATTTAACGCTGTCATATGGCAAATTTTTGACAATATCAGCAAGTATGCTTTACACGACACTGACATCGAAATTACAGCTGACCTATCTTCAAGATCTAAAAAATTAATTTTATCGATGACTAGCGTATCTATAGAGGACGACGAGAAAGAAACAATATTTCTAGAAAATAGACAAGGGAGAAATGTTAAAAAGCCAAAAGAAGATAAGTCAGGAATAGCTCAAGATGGAACAGGTATAGGTCTTTTTATTGTAAAAAAGGCGTTAAGTTTGATGAAGGCAAAAATAAGTGTAAAAAATAATGGTTTTGTAAAAGAATATGATGGATATCCGTATAGTAAACATGATTTTATTATCGAATTCTGGCCGGATCAGAGCTAGTGGCATTAACAATATGAAAGTTTTTTATCAGTAATAAAGTTCCCACTTCGTCCCAAACTCCCAGCTTTGAACAAAAACAGGCAATGCGATGATTCTGTTTGCTATAAATTTGGTACACTTAACCTATGACCGAAAACCCAATCATAAACGCCCTGTCCGCTACACTGTACATCACGATAGTTGCACTTGGTATGTTTTACACAGAAAAAACACCTGAGCCTGTTGCTCCGGTGTTGGTTGGCATTGCGATGCTCTCGCTTTTTGTGCTTTCTGCCGGAGTTATGGCATATATATTTTTCTACCAACCAGTTCAGCTTCTTATTGAAGGGAAAAAGGCAGAGTCATTGAATCTATTTCTGAAAACAATAGGAACTTTTGCGATAATCACGCTTACACTTTTCTCTATTCTGTTCATCATATCAAAATAGGTTTTTGTTCATACTTACTATATGAACAGACACCTTGCTACTCCCGCGCACTCACATACACATACGATGCGTCATGATTAAACTAATACTATGAAATTTAATTTGAAATTGCGTGGTACTTTGTTGATTGCAGGTGTTCTCGTTGCATTTGCGATAATGTCATACGTAGCAGGGCTCTGGATTGAGACGCCTCTTTTTCAAAACGTTCTTTCGGGTCCGTTTGGCATGTTTGTGTACATAGTATTAACGGCGGCAAGCGCTGTGATAATTGCGCCACTAAGCACTGTGCCACTAATGCCACTGGCAACGACTCTATGGGGCCCAATGCTGACCGCGCTCCTTTCTGTTGCTGGATGGACGCTCGGCGCTATCGTGGCGTTTACATTGGCGCGTAGATACGGGCAACAATGGATCGCAACGTTTTTCCCAAAGGAAACATTGCGTCGCACCGCGTACGCAATCCCTCAAAAGTATCTTTTTTGGAACGTCGTGTTCCTTCGCATGATCCTTCCTGTAGATGTTTTAAGCTACTCGCTCGGTGCTATCAGCAACATGCGATTCGCGCAGTATACATTCGCGACCGCCATCGGTGTTACGCCGTTTGCGTTTGTTTTCAGCTATGTGGCGGTTTTATCGTTAAGGTACCAAATCGTCACGGGTCTCATCATTTTTGCAATCGTCGTCGTGTTTAACGTACATGCATTCAGAAGCTCTCTACGCGCCCGCGAATGAATTTACTTTATAAAAAGTAGGTGTGGAGGTATACTTATGGCATGAACAGGCGCCTTGTTGTTTTTTTATCACTTGCGGTAATTATCGCCCTTTTGTTTTGGTATTCAAGCGTTCTGCAGAATTCGTTTTATGTAATTGCCGATTTGCTAAAGGAGTTAGCTATACAAAATAAACTTCTCGCGATTTTTGTGTTTATTCTAACATCGGCGCTCGCCGCTCTTGTTAGTCCGCTGACAAACATTCCGCTGGTCCCTATCGCGACTCTGATTTGGGGACCAATTCCAACAATTATTTATTTATTATTTGGTTGGTTCATAGGTGATATTATTGCGTATATTATAGGGCGCTATCTTGGGTACAAGGCCGTTTCATATTTTGTATCAACGGAAAAACTTGATGACTGGAGCAGTATGGTTAAAAAGAGAGCAACTTTTTCTACTGCTTTACTTTTACGCATTGCGCTCCCAGCCGAGCTCGGATACGCATTTGGCATTATCCGTTATCCCGCGGGAATTTATATAATAATCACCTTTCTTTCAGAGCTTCCTTTTGCAATTATTTCCGCATACGCTAGCGAAGCAGTTCTATATGGAGAAGCGTTAAAGTTTTTTTCACTCGTTGGAATATTGTTTGTAGTCATCTTTGTCTCATTCCGTATGACACATTCAGATAGAGTATAATAGGCGTATGGACGCGCATGATTTTCAAAAAAACTCAAAATCAAAGGTTATTTTGCATATAGACGGTGATGCGTTTTTTGTGGGGGTTGAAGTTGCAAAAAATCCTAAACTAAAAGGTCTCCCTGTGGTTACAGGCGAGGAACGTGGGATTGTCTCTGCTCTTTCATACGAGGCGAAGGCTCTTGGTGTCGTGCGTGGAATGCCGATATTTAGAGTTAAAAAAGAATTTCCGAGTACCATCATTCTTCCGGGTGACTACAAATCGTACGCGGAATATTCAGGCAAGATGTTTGATATTGTGAGTAGGTATGCGTATTGCGTAGAGGAATACAGTATAGATGAATGCTTCGCTGATATTACTGGATTAGACAGAACGCTCAAAAAGACATATAAGGAAATTGCGGAGCAAATCAAGAAAGAAATAAATGACGAGCTGGGGCTTTCGGTATCAATAGGACTCGCGCCCACAAAAGTTTTAGCAAAGGTCGCATCCAACTGGGTAAAGCCAAACGGATTAACGATTATTGAAAAAGAAACAGCGTCAAACTTTCTTGCAAAAGTTCCTGTTGGAAAAGTTTGGGGTATTGGTCCAAAAACTGCCGAGGTATTGATAAGGAGAGGTGTAGAAACAGCGGTTGATTTTTGCGAAAAAGATTTAGTATGGGTAAAGCAATGTCTTTCAAAACCGTATGAAGCAATTTGGAATGAACTCAATGGCATTTTAATAATGGATGTAGACACTGATGTAAAAAATACCTATTCGTCAATTCAAAAAACGAGAACATTTCATCCTGCTACAAATGATAAAGTTTTTTTGTGGTCTCAGATATCAAAGCATATAGAAGACGCGTGCAGAAAGGCGCGGTATTATGAATTGGTTCCAAAAAAAATTTCTATTTTTCTTAAAACAAAAGATTTCAAAATAGTGTCTGCGAGTTCCGCGCTATCATTGCCTTCAAACGCTCCAGAAGTTACTCTTTCAATTACTCGCAATCTATTTAAGAAGGTCTACTCAAAAGATATTCTTTATAGAACAGCCGGAGTAATACTAGATGATCTAACAGCCGATTTTACGCCTCAGGCAGATCTGTTTGGAGGCACAACAAAGAGTGACAAGTTTGATCTAATACACAAACAGATTGATCTTTTGGAGTACAAACTTGGAAAACGGATCGTTCACCTCGGTTCAACACAGAAGGCGTTGAAACATAAGACCAGTGGCACTGATGCAGACGAGTTAGACCGCGATTTGCTGTTTTTGTAGACACTTGTAGGAAAATTTGACATTTTTTGTGAATAGTGTACTATATCCGAATCGACCTTTTCTGGGTCGATTTCATTTTTGTCGTGTGGCATAAGTGAATGTTCTTTCAACCAATAAGGAGTTTTTATGAAAACTGCAATTCAGGGAAACAAACGTACCCAAACCGTTCCGGTCATTCTCAAGGGTGGCCTCATGGCCCGCGTTAACCCGCAGGATATCCCCGACAACAAGTGGGACCATCACCATGGTGTGACGGCAAATGGCCAAAAGGTCAATAGCCTGAAGACGACGAAAATCGACGACACCATCCTGATCCAAAACGGTAGCGGCGGTCCGACGTTCTCGACCACAATGGGCGAGTTCGAAGTCGCGGCGGTCCAAATCCTGGCCGGCATTGGCTACGACGTCAAGGCTCCAGGGCACTAAGCACAGCGTGCAGTAAAACCAAGACGGTTCCTTAAGGAACCGTCTTTTTTCTTGTAATATAAATATGGTACAATTTTGATATGAAAGGATATATTACAAATATTGAAAAGGCGACTCTGGAGAACACTGATTATCGTCGAGTGCTCCATACGGCAAAAAACAGTCAGCTTGTGCTGATGAGTATTGCGCCTGGAGATGAGATTGGAGAGGAAACACACCACCTAGATCAGTTCCTACGTTTTGAAAAAGGGGAGGGCAAAGTAATTCTTGATGGAGTAGAGCATAATGTTTCTGATGGATTTGCGGTGGTGATTCCGCAGGGGACAAAACATAATGTTATTAACACTGGCGGCACACATCTCAAGCTCTATAGTATTTACTCACCAGCTGAGCACAAAGACGGTACGATACACCAAACCAAGTCAGATGAGCAAGAGGAACATTTTGACGGAGTGACAACAGAGTAAAATAATAATGCTTGTTGATGGTAACAAAATCGCAAAATCGTTGGAAGAAAAGCTGTCCACAGAGCTGTTGTTTTCTGTACCTAAAAAGGTTTGCTTTGTAGTGTTTGGAGGCAATGGCGCGACAGAGCAATTTGTAAAAATGAAGTCACGCGTCGCGGAGCGTGTGGGAGTTGCAGTAGATGTTAAAAAATATCCAGACACTAAAAATACAGAGGATGCTGTAGAAATTGTGCGCGAGCTCGGAGAAAAGGATTATGATGGAATAGTCGCACAGCTTCCTTTTACAGCAGGGATAGACACGCAAACTGTGCTTGACGTAGTCCCGCCACACAAGGATATTGACGTTCTTGGAACGATTGCAAAAGAAAGCTATGCAAAAGGAGAAATAGACAGGACTCCACCCGTCGCGCAGGCTGTACGCGAGATACTAGAGTCATGCAATATTAAACTCTTAGGCAAGAAAATTGTTGTGGTTGGGCAGGGGCGACTTGTTGGCGAGCCCGTGCATTTGATGCTTAAGCGAATGAAGGTTCCGCATGATGTTGTTGATATAAAAACAAGTGAAAAAGGAAAACTTGCTTTGTATAAAAACGCGGACATTATTATTTCTGGGATTGGCGTCCCTCATGACATCAAACCAGAGATGATAAAAGATGGCGTGGTCTTAATAGACGCAGGCACAAGCGAGCAAGCAGGAAAACTCGTTGGTGACATTGACCCAGCTTGCGAGAGTAAGGCTTCGTTTATAACCCCAGTTCCGGGGGGTGTTGGGCCGATTACAATTGTGAGCCTTTTGCGAAATCTATTTTAAGCTTGTTTTTAAGGATTTTTTGTGGTATTATGAATAGATGCTCGGACAAAAGAAAAACATGAAGGAAGCCCCTGTTTTGATATCTGTATCAGAATTTCTTGAGTCTTATAATAAAAATATGCCAGCTGGTTGGCCCAAAGCCACATCAGCGCTTCTGCAAAAATTTAGAGATGCGCACACTGCTCTCTTTACACATGGCGACCTTTGGTCCCTCGATCAGCATCGCAAAAAGCTAATGGACTGGCTTCCCAGAAATTCTGAATAAAGAGCACTCAATAGAGTGTTTTTTTGTTTATGATAGAATGAGGAAATGATAATATCTAAAACTACATTTCTTGACTATGTTTTTTGTCCGAAAAATACCTGGCTAAAATTACATAAGCCAGAGCTTTTTGAAAAATTTGAAATGTCTGCATTTGAGCAGAATTTGATGGAGCAGGGGAACGAGGTGGAATCATACGCCAGAAATCTTTTTCCTGGTGGGATAGAGGTTGTAGAGACCGGTGAAAGCGCCGTAGAGGAAACAGCGCGCTTTATGGCATCGAAAGTTCCAGCCATTTTTCAGGCCACGTTTATTGTAGACGGATTTATTGCACGTAACGACGCGCTCGTGTGGGATGAAAAAAATGGTTGTTGGGATTTGTACGAAATAAAGGGCACAAACTCGCTCAAAGAGGGCGGGACTGACCACAACCATATCGATGATCTTACATTTCAGGCGTCTGTGCTTAGTCGCGCAGATGTTCCTGTTGGACGATATTTTCTAGTGCATCTGAACAAGGACTACGTGCGTTTTGGCGCGCTTAATATCCCTGAATTATTTTTAATTGAGGAGCAGACAGAAAAAGTTCTTGCAGGGCTTCCAATCGTTGAAGAGCAAATGAAAACCGCGAAGGAGTATTTAACATGCAAGAAGGAACCAGTTGGTGGCTGCGAGTGTATCTATAATGGTAGAAGTAAGCACTGCACCACATTTAAATATTCAAACCCAGAGGTCCCTGACTATTCAGTGCATGACATTTCACGTATTGGTAGCAGTAAGCGAAAACTGGAAACGTTGATTGATTCAAGAATTTTTGATATTGAAAATGTCCCAGAGGATATGGAGTTTTCAGATATTCAGATAAACCAAATTGCCGTACATCGAAAAGGGAAGTCTATTATAGACAGCAACGGCATTAGCGAAGAATTGAAGGATCTCAAATTTCCACTTTATTTTTTTGATTATGAAACTTACGCACCTGCGATACCTGCTTTTGACGGCTACAGTCCGTATCAAAGAATCCCATTCCAATTCTCCCTTCATATTCTAGAGAAGTCAGGGGCAGAAATGAAACACGTGGAATATTTGCACGAGGAAATGAGCGATCCGTCGGAACGTGTCGCGCAACTCTTAGAAGAACATATCGGCGTAGTGGGGACAGTCATTGCATGGAATAAATCGTTTGAAGCCGGTGTGAACAGAGAGCTTGCATTGCGTATGCCACAGCACAAGGCTACGATGGAGCGTGTGAACAGTATGCTCTATGATCTGATGGATGTGTTCAAAAAACAGCATTTTGTACACCCCGAATTTCGCGGAAGCACGTCAATAAAAAAAGTTTTACCAGCTCTTGTGCCAGAGCTTTCGTATAAGGATCTCGGCATAAAGGAGGGTGGTCAGGCGTCAAATGCATGGTGGGAAATGCTTGCGTCTGGAACAAGCCTAGAGCGGAGTGCGGAGATTGCAAATGATTTAAAGGTTTATTGCGGACTAGATACGTATGCCATGTACGCTATTTGGGAAAAGCTCTACAAGGAAATGAACTGAACAAGCTTTGTTTATGTAAATGATGTGATACAATTGTTCTAAATAATAAATAATAAATAAAATGAACGATTTGATTGCATGGAGAGAGTCTTATAATCTTGGTATTTCAGAAATTGATCCACAGCATCAAAAATTAATTGGCATTATAAATAAGCTTTATAATGCAATGCGGGCATCTACAGAAAAGGAAGAAATGCAAACGATCCTCAAAGAACTCACTGATTACGCAGATTACCATTTTTCCACAGAAGAAAAACACTTTGAGGAATTTAATTACGTAGACAAGGTCCCGCACACAAAGTCACACGATGCATATAAAGAAAAAATAGCTCAATTTTCAAAATCATATGAATCAAACGAGTCAAACACGTTACCGTTTGATTTAATGGATTACCTAGGGAGTTGGTGGACAGGGCATATTTTAGGAGAAGACCGCAAGTATGTTGAATGTTTTCATGAGCACGGTCTAAAATAAAAGCTGTACACCAATGTCGCACTTTGTATATATCCTTGAATGTGCCGATGGGACATTTTATGTGGGGAGCACTAGTAATCTTGAAAAGAGGCTGCATTCCCACAATAATCTAAAAAGTGGCGCGCATTATACAAAAATTCGCAGACCCGTTGTTTTGAGATATTCAGAAGAGGTTCAAGGCTTTGGCGTCGCGCGCGCCCGTGAAGCGGAGTTCAAAAGGTGGAGCAGGGTGGAAAAGACGGATTTCATAAATTCACAACCTACATAGATTTATTATATATAGGTTGTGTCGTATTCTTTTTTTGGTGGTATACTTAACAGATGATAAAAAAAGGAGAAAAAGCGCCGATAGATATTTTGGTCCTGGACAACAAGGGGGTGTTGGTTTCCTTGCGTGACCTTCTGGGTTCGTATGTCGTTTTATACGCATACCCTATGGACGAAACTCCAGGATGTGTGAAGGAGGCGTGCAGTATCCGCGACGCACATGGAAAGTTTAAAGAGATTGGTGTTGCAGTTGTGGGAGTTAGTCCAGACAGTGAGGAATCTCACAAAAAATTTGCGGAACACCACGAACTTCAGTTTTCGCTCTGGGCAGATACAAAGCACGAGCTCTTAGACGCACTTGGCGTATGGTCACTTACAGGTGTCGCCAGAACAACATTTCTAATAGACAAAGAAGGGACCATTGTTCACATTTGGGAAAATGTAAAACCAGAAGGACACGGTGAGGCAGTTTTAGATTTTGTAATCAACACAATCAAAAAGTAAATTTGCTATAATGAATAGTAATGAGCGAGCCCTTGAAAAAACGGCAAGTGTGGCATACACAATCTGTTGAAGACGTCTTTAGGTTGCTTGAAACTGACGAGCATGGATTGAGTAGTGATGAGGTGTTGGTTCGTATTAAAAAATACGGTGAAAATAAACTACCTGAGACAAAACCAGATAGTTTAGCTAAAGTATTTCTGAGGCAATTTCAGAGCCCTCTAATATATGTGCTCATTGCGGCTGGTGGAGCAGTACTTATTCTCGGAGAAGCGATTGACGCTGGGGTTATCTTTGCTGTGCTGATTATAAATGCAGTTATTGGCTCTGTTCAGGAAGGTCGCGCTCAGAATACGCTCGCTAGTCTGCAAAAATTTGTAGAAACTAAAGCAACTGTTTTGCGTGATGGAAGAGAAGTAATTATTCCAGATAATGAGATTGTTCCTGGCGATATTCTCATTGTGCAAGAAGGGGAGAGGGTCCCTGCAGATGCGCGTATTATCTCGGTGCGGAACCTAAGAGTAGACGAAGCAACACTTACTGGGGAGTCGACTCCGACACGTAAATCATCTGAAACGCCTACGTGGGAGGGTCTAGATGTTGCCGATAGACGCAACATGCTTTTCAAGGGTACGAATATTTCCGTAGGTTCAGGGCGCGCCATTGTTGTTGGAACTGGGATTAATACTGAAATAGGGGTTATCGCAAAAGAGATTTCTGCGATTAGCACAGATGTACCACTTAAAATTGAGATAGATCATTTAGCGAGACTAATCATATATGTTACGGCAGTTGTAGCATTATTGCTTTTTGTCATTGGGGTTATCTCAGGAAGAGCGCCAACAGAAATGTTTCTAACTGTTGTTGCTCTCTCGGTATCTGTTATTCCTGAGGGTCTGCCTATCGTTCTAACTATTGTTCTAGCAACTGGTGTATGGCGAATGGGTAAACAAAATGCGCTTGTAAAGAGAATGCAGGCAGTAGAAGCACTTGGACAAATAAATATACTTGCTGTAGATAAGACTGGAACGCTCACAAAAAATGAAATGGTGGTTCAAAAAATTTATACAAATAGCAGGTTTTTTGACATAAGTGGAGTAGGGTACGAATCGCATGGAGATGTCATTTTAGACGGGGTTCGCATCGAGGTGGCTAATCATCAAGATCTGCTAGCTGTTGGTAAAATATCCTCTTTGTGCGCAAATGCACACGTCTTCTTTAATGAAGAAGATAAACGATGGAACATTTCTGGGGATCCGACAGAAGCAGCCATGCTTGTTCTTTCACAAAAGCTTGGGTTTCATAAGGATATTCTTGAGAATGAATCACCTGTCATTGCAGAGTTGCCATTTGATTACAATTTAAAATATCATGCTGTGCTGAATAAAACTGGTGATACAAGCACTCTATCGCTTTCTGGCGCGCCTGAGATAGTGTTGGATTTTTGTGACACAGTATGGCGTGATGGCAATAGTATCAGGCTTGATGCTGAGATGCGCCAGCAGATTGAATCCGTGATGATTGGAATGTCTAAGGAGGGGCTTCGGGTTATTGCGTTGGCCACACTTATTGGAGTAAATGAATTACCTAGTGCTGGCAATCCTCCATGCGCGACGTTTGTGGGTTTTCTTGGCATGCACGATGCGCTTCGCATTGAGGCTGCCTCTACAATATTGCATGCCGCTCGGGCAGGTGTTCGCACAGTAATGATTACTGGGGATCATCGTATCACTGCGCACTCTATAGCAGTTGATGCTGGGATTTTCCATGAAGGAGACAAAATTTTAACAGGAAGGGAAATGGATCTATTGTCTGACATTGAGCTTGCTGATGTTATAGCAACTGTATCTGTGTTTGCTCGCGTCACCCCCGAACATAAGCTTCGCATTATTCGCGCATTTAAGGCTAATGGGAATACCATTGCAATGACTGGCGATGGCGTAAATGACGCTCCTTCGCTAACTGCGGCTGATCTTGGCGTCTCAATGGGTGTGATTGGTACAGAGGTCGCAAAATCAGCGTCAGACATTGTGCTTCTTGATGATAATATGAATAGTATTATTTCAGCAATCGAGGAGGGAAGAAGTATATATAAAACTATTAAAAGGGTTATTTTATATCTATTTTCAACAGGCGCAGGAGAGGTTCTGACGATTGCTGGTGCCATAGTTATGGGATATATGGTGCCTATACTGCCTGCGCAAATTATTTGGCTAAATTTTGTGACCGACGGGTTTCTTGATGTTTCACTTGCTATGGAGCCAAAAGATAAAGAGTTACTACTAGAAAAGCGATCTAGAGATTCTCGGAGGCTTGTAGATCGGCTTATGACAGCTCGTATCATTATTATGGCAAGTGTGATGGCAATAGGAACAGTGTATCTCTTTGGGAATTATGCATTTGGAGATCCGATGAAAGCGTGGACAATATCTCTTACACTCCTCGCAGTATTTCAATGGATGAATGCGCTGAATTGTCGATCGCACAAATTATCAATTTTTCAAATGAATCCATTCTCAAATATTTATCTACTTGGGGCGCTTACAATTGTTATTTTGCTCCAAATATTTGCACTATACACTAGCTTTGGTCAAAAGATTTTGCACACAACGCCACTCTCTATTCCAGAATGGGGTGCAATATTTGTTATCGCATCGTCTATTATTGTTGCTGAGGAAATACGAAAGTTTTTCTACAGAATGTATATTGATGTGACGCGCCATAAGGAAATACCACAATGAAAATTATTCTCATTATTCTAGCATCCGTTCTCGTTATTTCATTGTGGGGATTTCTTATATCGATTCGACCACCCAAAATACATTCAATGATCACACCGAGTGATATCGGTCTCACATACGAAGAGACAACCTTTAATACAGAAGATGGGCTTACACTCTCGGGCTGGTTTATTCCAAGTAAGAAAGCAGAGAATGGTGCTAAAACAATCGTGCTTCTTCATGGATATCCTGCCGACAAAGGGGACATTCTCCCTTCATTGGCTTTTTTGAATGATAGATATAATTTATTTTTATTTGATTTTCGTTATTTTGGACAAAGCGAAGGATCGTATTCTACCGCTGGCGCAAAAGAAACAGACGATCTTGTTGAGGCAATAAAATATTTGGAATCACGTGGCATTACAGAGATAGGAGTTTTTGGTTTTTCAATGGGTGGTGCTGTTGCGCTTATGGCGGCATCACAAACACCAGAAATAAAAGCCGTTATTTCTGAAGCAGGGTATGCACGACTAGATTTGATGGCTCGGGAACTTTATCGTCTGCCATTCCTTGATTACCCACTCGCGTGGCTCACCGAGCTTTGGGCCAAATTGTTTATTGGTATCAATATAAACAAAGTAGCACCAATAGATGCAGTAAAAAATATTCAAGTCCCCATTCTAATTATTCACTCAAAAGACGATGAGGTAATTCCATTCAAGAATGCTCTCCTGCTTCAGGAAGCACTGAGAGGGAACTCACGTGCAGAATTTTGGTTTCAAGAAAATCTTACTCACGGCGTATTTGAGGAAACGTACAAAAAAAGGATTAATGATTTTTTCCGTAACAATTTATAAGAAATAGTACACTGTTTCCTGATACACAAAAGTGATGATATACTTTCCTGATAATGATACCACGCGGAGAATTCGAACAAATTGTCATCGACGAGGTTGAAAAAATCCCACTACACTTTCGCAATAAAATTAAAAACGTTGTCTTTGTTGTTGAGTATGAAGTGTCTATAGATGTGCGTGGCGAGAACCATTTAACAAAAGAGCAGGATCTCCTAGGATTGTACAAAGGCATTCCGCTTACAGCGCGCGGAGATAACTATGGCGTAGGCATGACGCTTCCGGATGTGATAACAATCTACCAGGGCCCAACCGAGAGGGCTGCATCAGGAGACACAAAACTCGTCCGCACGGTTGTCCGCGAAACCGTTCTTCATGAAGTCGCGCATTATCTTGGAATGGGCGAAAGCATGGTGGCAGAATGGGAGGCAAAGCAAGGTCAGCACCAGGAATTTTAAATGATATTTGTTATAATCAATTGAATATGGATAAAATACCTAAGAGCTTTGGTTGGGCAATAAACGGCATACGTGTGGTGTGGCGTGAAGAGATAAACTTTCGAATTGAGGTAGTTATTGCTGTTATTGTTTTGTGTTCAGCATACTATCTGAATTTTTTAATGCGAGACATGATGATTATCGTCGGGTGTGTCGGTGCAGTTCTCTCAGCTGAGATATTAAACACGGCAGTCGAGGACCTATGCAACAAGGTTGAGCCAAACATCGACCCTGTAATCGGTAAGGTAAAAGACATCATGGGAGGGTTTGTTCTTATTGTGTGTTTTGTCTCAGCTGTGATTGGAGCAATAATTTTTTGGAGCTATTTATAAAAAACACGTAATTTACAAATTACGTGTTTTTTTTATTATGACAAGCGACCCAGTAGGTCAATATGCCATTGAGAATCGTGCTGATGAGTGCTCTCATACACACAGCGTCCGAGTCGCCGTCATAATATAAGGGTATACCGCTCTTATTGTAATCCTATACTTTTCTTTAGTTCAGCTAGTTCTTCACCTGTGATGTCTCGATACGCGCCTTCTTTGAGGTCTCCGAGTTTTATGTTCATAATACGTAATCGTTTGAGCTCAAGGACTTGGTAGCCTTCGGCTGCGCACATTCGGCGGATCTGATGTTTTTTCCCCTCGGTGAGCACGATTCGAAAGAGTGTCTCTCCTGCGCGACGAGCCTTTGAGGGTTTGGTCTTGTAGGTTTCTATCAAAACGCCACGCTCTAAATGGCGGATAAATGTGTCGGTTATTTTTTTATCTACTTTTACTAAATATTCCTTCTCGTGCACACGGTCTGGTGAAAGGACGCGATCAGTCAGGCGACCATCGTTGGTCAGTATGACGAGTCCCTCTGAGTCCTTGTCCAAACGGCCAAGAGGGAATAGTCCGCGAAGTGCTGGGAGCGACGACTTAATGCTTTCACCTTCTGTCTGTGTGTCCGTGGAAATGCCTCTCGGCTTGTAATACGCGAGGTATCGATACGAACCCTCAATTTTTGCAATCACCTTAGCAGAAACCTCAACAATATCATCAGGAGATTCAACCTTGTCGCCTAGGACAGCAATCTTATTATTAATTTTTACCAAACCTTTGGTAATCAGCTCATCGGCGCCACGGCGCGTGGAGTAACCCTTGTGAGCAAGATAGCGGTTGAGACGAACTGGGAATTCAATAGGTTCCATAATATAAGTGCAATTATATCACAATTTAATATAAAAATCAAGTTTTGTCGTAGTGGTAAGAATTAGCACATTGAATAAGTTATCCACATTATATTTTTTACACATTTTTTATTTACACGTGTTACAATGAGCTCAAGCTTTTTAAAAATATATGCGCGTACTAATGTTCGGATGGGAATTTCCTCCTCATAACAGCGGTGGTCTAGGCACAGCGTGTTTTGGACTTACACGCGCTCTGTCTTCACGAAAAATTGATGTACTTTTTATCCTTCCCAAAAAAGTTGGTGTGTCAGCAGACTTTATGAGCATTCTTTTTGCCGATACACGAAAGGTAAAGTTTTTGGAAATCGAGACACCACTCAAACCGTACGTTACATCTGAGGGATATATTTACGAACGAGATAAAATAATCTCAGATATTTATGGTAATACTCTCATGCAGGAGGTGCGTCGCTATGCCCTGCGCGCACGCGACATAGCAAAAAAAGAACATTTTGACGTAATTCATGCGCACGACTGGCTTTCTTTTCTTGCTGGTGTCGAGGCAAAAAAAATCTCTGGGAAACCGCTCATTCTTCATATGCATGCTACAGAGTTTGATCGTACTGGCGGACAAGGGGTAAATCAGGATGTTTACAAAATTGAACGTGAGAGCATGCAATACGCCGACGGGATTATTGCTGTATCAAATTTTACAAAACAAAAAATAGTCGAGCATTATGGGATCCCAGAACATAAGATCGAGGTGGTTCACAATGGTATCGATGAATGTGATTACGCAAATATACCAGACAAACTTTCAGATCTTAAAAAAGCTGGGCAAAAAATTGTGCTGTATGCAGGGCGTATCACTATCCAGAAAGGCCCAGAATATTTTATTCGCGCTGCAAAGCGGGTGCTTGATGTAAATCCAAATGTGCTTTTCCTTGTGGCTGGGAGTGGTGATATGGAAAGGCAAATGATGCTTGAGGCTGCATCCCTCGGTATTTCTGACCATGTCGTGTTTGTTGGATTTCTACGTGGTGATGATCTGAATGCTGTGTATCGCGCAGCGGATTTATTTGTGATGCCATCAGTTTCAGAACCATTTGGTATTACTCCACTAGAATCCATCATTGCCGGCGCACCAGTTCTTATTTCAAAACAATCTGGCGTGTCCGAGGTGCTCACTCATGCACTCAAAACAGATTTCTGGGATACTGAAGATATGGCAAACAAAATTCTCGGTGTTGTGTCGCACCGTTCGCTCTGGCAAACTCTTTGGGGGAACAGTCGTGAGGAAGTGAGAAAAGTTACATGGGACGCCGCAAGTCGTAAATGCATCGATTATTATGAAAAAGTTATTTGCGAAAGCGGGGCAACATCGGAAACTCGCTATATCTAATCATAATCTGATATACTAGTAATCTATGGCGTCAATCTGCTTTTATTTTCAAGTTCACCAACCGTTTCGAGTAAAGGATTATCGCGTATTTGATATTGGGAAAGATAGCGAGTATTTTAATGACGATTCAGATCGCTCAATCAACAATAAAAAGATCCTCAACAAAGTAGCAGGGAAGTGCTATCTGCCAGCAAATGCGGTTATGCTTGAGCTTTTAAATAAGCATCCAGAATTCAAAATCAGCTTCTCTTTTTCGGGGGTATTTCTTGATCAGCTTCAGGAGTTTAATCCAGAGACACTTGAGTCTTTTAAGAAGCTTATTGACACAGGACGTGTAGAGGTGCTCGAGGAAACGTACTATCATTCGCTATCATTTCTGTATTCGCCAGAAGAGTTTCGTCGTCAGGTAAAAATGCACCGTGATAAAATCGAGGAGCTTTTTGGTGTTACGCCGACAGTATTTCGCAATACCGAGCTTATTTATAATAATGCGCTTGCGCATGAGGTAGAAAAAATGGGGTACAAGGGGATCATAGCAGAAGGGGCAGACCACGTACTTGGATGGAAGAGTCCAAATTTTTTATATCGCCCTCAAGGGGCACAAAACCTGAAGCTCCTGCTCAAAAATTATCGCCTTTCAGATGATATTGCTTTTCGATTTTCATCAAAAGAGTGGGCTGATTTTCCTCTAACAGCGCCAAAGTTTGCTCAATGGGCGTCACAAGTAAATGGGAATGGGCACGTCATTAATCTATTTATGGATTATGAGACATTTGGAGAGCATCAGTGGGAGGACACAGGTATCTTTAATTTCCTTCGTCATTTGCCTGAGGAGATCTATAAACACCCAGACAACGACTTTATAACACCAAGCGAGGCAATTGCGCGGTATGAGCCAGTATCAGAGCTTGATGTGCACAACTATATGTCATGGGCCGATGTGGAGCGGGATCTTTCAGCGTGGCTCTCAAACCCAATGCAGCACGATGCAATTCAGAGCATTTACAAGCTTGAAGAAGATGTGCTTGCTACCAACGATGACAAGCTCATCAGCGATTGGCGGAAACTGCAAACATCTGATCATTTCTACTATATGTGCACCAAGTGGTTCAATGATGGCGATGTGCATAAATATTTTAATCCATACAATACACCTTACGAAGCATTCATCGCGTACATGAACGCACTCCAAGATTTACGCTTGCGCATTGTAGGGCATCCAATGCATGCAAAAAAGATAAAAGTAAAAGAGTTGTCATAGTTTTCAACAGTGTCACAGCGGTTTTGGATTGTTTTTACGACAGATTCTAGTATACTTTATGTATGTCAAAGTCCCTTTCACTTGGTAATGGAAATATTCTTGTATGCATGGACAAGCGCGCACAAGTGCGAGACTTCTATTTCCCATATGTAGGTCTTGAAAATCATATTGGGGGACACTATACACATCGCGTAGGAGTGTTTGTTGATTATCAGCTCAATTGGTTCGATAATCCAAATTGGGACATACAAATTCACTCATCAGACCAGTCACTGCTTGGTGAGACAGTCGCAAAAAACAGTACGCTTGGTGTCACTCTAAATTTATCTGACACAGTATACAATGAAAAAAATATTTTTCTGCGTGAGGTAAAGGTTACAAATGATTCCGACAGAGAGCGTTCAGTCAGGCTATTCTTTGGGCACGAATTTGAAATATACGAATCACACCGCGGGGATACTTCATATTTTGACCCAATAAATCATGTGATTGTTCATTATAACGGGAAAAGAGTTTTCTTAATTAATGGACAGTCATCTAATGGTGGTTTTGACGACTATACAGCCGGAATATTCAAGATTGAAGGGAAGGAAGGAAGTTTTAAGGATGCAGAGGATGGGATTCTTGCAAAAAACCTTATAGAGCATGGACCATCTGACTCCGTTATGGGATTTTATTTGGACATTCCTCCACATGAATCGAAAATAATTCATTATTGGGTAGTTGCGGCTGAATCTATTAAGGAGGCGCTTGAGTTAAATAAATATACTCTTGAGAGGAACCCCGGGCATTTGATGAGAACAACTCGTGATTATTGGCACGCATGGGTAAATAAATATAATTTTACATTTTACGGGCTTACACAAGACGAGATAGCGCTGTTTAAAAGATCGCTTCTTGCTATACGCACTCACGCAGACAACAACGGAGCTATTATTGCGTCTGCAGATTCAGACATGCTGCAAAACGGCCGTGATACATATAGCTATATGTGGCCACGCGATGGAGCATTTTCTGCTATGGCATTTGATATGGCGGGTGATTTTAATGTTGCGGAAAGATTTTTTGATTTTTGCGAACATGTCATTACAGATGATGGGTATTTTATGCATAAATATCGTCCAGATGAATCCCTCGGTAGTTCGTGGCATCCATGGATGAAAAATGGGAAAATAGAGCTTCCAATTCAAGAAGACGAAACAGCACTTGTTCTTATTGCACTTTGGCATCACTATATACAATCCAGGGATTTGGAATTTATTGAGAAGGTTTACAATAGCCTTGTAAAAAGAGCAGCGGACTTTATGGTTGAGTATCGCGATCCAACAACACGTCTTCCGAAAGCATCATACGATCTATGGGAAGAAAAATTTGGGATACATACATTCACGTCCGCAGCTGTGTATGAGGCCTTGATGTGTGCGGCGAAATTCGCAAAACTTTTGGGAAAAGAAAAGAGTGAGCATATATATACCACTGCCGCGTTTGAAATTCGTCAATCAATATTAAACTTTTTATACGAAGAAGAGTCTGGAATTTTTGTAAAGATGATCAATGTTGCTGATGATGGCACTATTTCATACGACCGCACACTTGATATGTCGAGCGTTTATGGTATTTTTGCTTTCGGCGTTCTAGATATAGATGATCCTCGTCTTTCTCGCGCAATAAAACAGATCGAAGACCGCATTGTTGTTAAAACTAATGTTGGAGGAGTCGCGCGATACGAAGGTGACGTTTATTTTCGCGATGTAGTAGGAGTCCCAGGGAATCCATGGATTATCACCACTCTCTGGCTTGCTCAGTACCATATTGCGCGCGCTAAAAAGGAATCGGATTTTGCGCCAGTACATCAATGGCTTTCGTGGGCAGTAAAACATACGACAGAGTCTGGAATTTTTTCAGAACAATTGCATCCATACAACGGAGAACCGCTTTCCGCAACACCTCTTACGTGGAGTCATTCCGAGTATGTTATGACAGTTGTAAAATATCTGGATAAATTAGAAGAGCTTGGTATTTGTTTGAAGTGCAACCCGCTTTATAAGGAGGATTAGGTGTTTTTTACATTTTCTCGCTGGCCTGCTAGAATGTGAGCATATGTACATACTTTTTGATATAGGCGGAACAAAGATGCGTGTTGTCGCAGCAGATCGTGAGAAATTTCTTGGTAATCCTATCGTAGTTTCAACACCAAAGGACTTTGGTGAAGGTATAGACACACTCAAGCGTGTTATTGATAATATAGCACAGGAGCTTGCGGATCAAAATCGTTCAGTAACCGCAATAGTTGGTGGCATCGCTGGACCACTAAACACGGAGCAAACAATGCTTGTAAAAAGTCCGAATTTGGGTGGCTGGGTGGGCCATGACATTAAAAATACCCTCCATGAATCTTACAAGGTCCCAGTTGAGATAGAAAACGATGCAGCGCTAGTTGGCTTAGGCGAGGCTCATTTTGGGGCTGGGCGAGGTGAATCTATTGTTGCGTATATTACGGTGAGTACAGGTGTTGGCGGTGTGCGTGTTATTAATGGGAAGATCGATAGGTCGTCGCTTGGGTTTGAGCCTGGACATCAGATTATTGATCCAGACAATTCTCTTTGTCCAACGTGTGAAGGGAATGATTTGGAGGCGTATGTGTCGGGAACAGCAGTTGAAAAACGTTTTGGGATGAAACCGTACGAGATTCATGATGATGCCGTGTGGGACGAGCTTGCAAAATTCCTTGCGTACGGGCTTAATAATACAATTGTGCACTGGTCACCAGATATAGTAGTGATAGGAGGCTCAATGATGAACGAAGTTGGTATTCCTATCTCTGCAGTTCGCAAGCATCTCGCTGAAATTTTAAAAATCTTTCCGAGGGCGCCACGCATAGAAAAGGCTGAACTTGGCGATTTTGGAGGATTATATGGTTCACTAGCATACGCAAGAATGCGTTACTAATATGGATGATGTATATAAACAATCACTCGAGCTTCACAAGGAGCATCGCGGTAAAATTGAGGTTATAAGCAAGGTTCCTCTTACAAATAGAGCGGAGCTTTCGCTTGCATATACGCCAGGAGTTGCAGAGGTCTCACGCGAGATAGGACGTGACGTAGAGCTTGCATACGAGTACACAATTAAAGGAAACACGATAGCTATAGTTTCTGATGGTTCTGCAATACTTGGACTTGGCAACCTTGGTGCTCATGCTGCGATACCAGTGATGGAAGGGAAAGCCGCGATTTTTAAAGAGTTTGCCGGAATCGATGCATTTCCTATTTGCGTGAACACTCAGGATGTGGAGGAAATTATTGCTCTTGTAAAAAATATTGCGCCGGTGTTTGGCGGGATTAATCTGGAGGATATTTCAGCTCCACGTTGTTTTGAAATAGAGGAGAGATTACGCGCAGAGCTACCTATCCCGGTGATGCACGACGATCAACATGGCACGGCAACGGTGGTCCTTGCAGGTCTTATAAATTCGCTAAAACTTCGTGGCACTGAAAAGGAAGACGCGAAGGTCGTAATGAGCGGAGCAGGTGCAGCTGGAACCGCGATTACAAAAATTCTTTTAGCATATGGGTTCAAGCATTTTATTGTTTGTGATACACAGGGTGCAATATACGATGGACGAGAAGGGTTAAATGAGGAAAAGCAGGCACTTGCGCGAGTTACAAATCGTGATAAAAAAACTGGCACACTTGCTGAAGTGCTACACGGAGCAGATATTTTTATTGGTGTTTCAAAGCCGGGACTTTTGACCGCAGAGATGGTCCGCACGATGGCAGAGAAGCCAATTATTTTTGCTCTTGCAAACCCAATCCCAGAAATCATGCCTGATGTTGCCAAAGAAGCTGGAGCATTTGTAGTTGCTACTGGCAGATCAGATTTCCCAAATCAAATTAATAACTCACTTGCATTTCCTGGGATTTTTCGTGGTGCTCTCGATAACAGAATTAAGCAATTTAATGAAGAAATGTTTATTAGCGCAGCAGAAGCGCTTTCTAGGTATGTAGCCGATCCAAAACCAGATCAAGTTCTTCCAGCCCAGTTTGATAAAGGCTTGGTGGATGTTGTTAAAAGAGTTATATATGATTAACTTTTTGTATAGATAAAAAGCCCTACGCAAGTAGGGCTTTGTTAGTGAGCTGATTGTTATTTTCTGCGAATCAAGGTTTCAAAAATGAGAGGATGTTTGTTTTTTTCGCTAACAGCGTGGTTTTCTCGCTGTATGGTCAGCCAATCATCTGCGGAATAGTTTGGGAAAAAAGTATCCCCATGGTAATTGGCAATGATTCTTGTCATGTAGATTGTACGTACTTCTGGGAGGTCAATAAATTGGCGGTAAACATTTTCTCCCCCAGCAATGAACACACGTATCCTTTGACTTAAATTTATCACAGACATAACATCTGGAAGCCAGATGCAATCAGTGAACCTCGTCAATTTGTTTTGGTCGCGAGTTAAAACACACAGCGTGCGACCTGGAAGCAGGTTCGTGCTACGTCTTGACATTTCACTGATTGATACCAGTGTATTGTAGCCAACAACGACAGGAAACCCCATTGTGAGCTTCTTGAAATACTCAAGGTCTCTTAGCATGCGTCCCCATGGCATTTCGCCTTTATTCCCAATGACTCGCTTATCGTTTGTCATTGCTGTAATAATGCTGATTGAGTGCATAATTACTTCCTTTCTCTTTGTATTGTTTAGGAACTTTCCTTGTTTAACGCTACCAATGTTTGATGATTTTGTCAAATGTGCTAAACTACACGGCAATGAAACCAATTTCATTTAAGATCGAAAAGAAAATGAACGGGCTTGGACGCGCAGGGGCATTAACAACACCACATGGAGTCATTAATACACCTGCTTTTGTTACTGTTGGAACTAAAGCAACAGTAAAGGCGCTGACACCAGAACAAATTACTGATCTTGGCGCGCAAGTAGTACTTGCAAACACATACCATCTTTATCTAGAGCCAGGTGATGAAATCGTGCGAGATGCTGGCGGTTTTGGAAAGTTTATGAATTGGAATGGTCCAACTATGACCGACTCGGGGGGTTTCCAAGTATTTTCTCTTGGCGCTGCGTTTGGGTCAAAGGTGGGGAAGTTGTCAAAAGTAACGCAAGGCGAAATTGTCGGTGGAGACGAGATCGAGGAAGGGGACGTGGCGGGCAGACTTGCGAAAATCGACGAGGACGGAGTCACTTTCAAATCTTACAAGGACGGCAGCGAACATCGCTTCACCCCAGAACGCTCAATGGAGATTCAGCATAATCTCGGCGCAGATATGATCTTTGCATTTGATGAATGTACTTCACCTGCTGCATCGTATATATATCAAAAGGAAGCAATGGAACGCACACACCGTTGGGCAAAAAGAAGTCTTGAAGCACATCTGGCAAATAAAGAAGCAGCGATGAAGCAAGGATTACTAGGTGTTGTACAGGGTGGGCGGCATCAGGACTTACGTGAAGAAAGCGCAAGAGTACTAGGAGCAATGGATTTTGATGGTTATGGGATAGGAGGTTCTTTTGATAAGGATGATATGGGGACAGCTGTTGGCTGGGTAAATGCAATTTTACCAGAGGATAAGCCACGTCATCTGCTTGGTATAGGTGAACCAATTGACTTGTTTGGTGCTGTTGAAAATGGATGCGATTTATTTGACTGTGTAGCGCCAACTCGTACAGGACGTAATGGCACACTTCATACTCGTGATGGCAAGATAAACATGCGTAATGCAAAATTTGTGCGCGATTTTACTCCTATTGATGGCGAGTGCGATTGCTATACCTGCAAAAATTACACCCGCGCATATATTGCACATCTTTTCCGTTCTGACGAAATGCTAGCAGGAACACTCGCATCAATACACAATCTTCGTTTCCTTGTCAGTCTTGTAGACAGGATACGCAAATCAATAATCGACGATACTTACGAAGCGCTAAAAATAAGTTTTCTAAATCAATACTACAATAAATAAATGACCATGTTTAATCTAAAATCCGACTGGCCACCGGCAGGCGACCAACCAAAGGCGATTAAGGAGCTTTTGGATGGCATTAAAAAGGGGATGCGCGCGCAGACATTGCTTGGGGTTACAGGTTCTGGGAAGACCTTCACGATGGCGAACGTCATAGCTTCTGTCGGCAAGCCCACGCTCGTTATTGCGCACAACAAAACTCTCGCTGCTCAGCTAGCGCAGGAGTACAAAGAATTTTTCCCAGACAATGCGGTACACTATTTTGTTTCGTACTATGACTACTACCAACCAGAGGCGTATATGCCAACGACAGATACGTATATTGAAAAGGACGCGCAGATTAATGAAGAAATTGATAGGCTTCGTCACGCATCCACTCAGGCGCTCCTCACGCGAAAGGACGTGATTATCGTTGCGTCTGTTTCTTGTATTTATGGCTTAGGAAGTCCTGCGGAATACGAAAAAGAAAATATGAAGCTTTTTACCGCACAGAAAATTGACCGCAAGTCGTTAATGATGAAGCTCATCAACATTCACTTTACTCGCACGAATGCTGACCTTACCCCCGGAACGTTTCGCTCTATTGGGACACTTATTGAAATAATGCCAGTTTCTGAAAAAATAGTATGGGGTATCACACTCAACGCTCAAGGTATTGAATCAATTAACAAGGTTGACCCAGTGTCTCAAAAAATTGTAGACACCCCCATTTCTATTTTTATTTTTCCAGCTAAACATTTTATTACTAATGAGGCAGAAAAAACACGCGCTATTAAAAAAATAAAAGCAGAACTAGACGCTCAACTTAAAAAGTTTGAAAAAGAAGGGAAGCCTTTGGAAGCAGAACGATTGAAGCGTCGCACCACATACGACCTTGCAATGATACGTGAGGTTGGATATTGCAACGGCATTGAAAATTACTCGCGTCATATGTCGGGGCGTACCGAAGGTTCTGCCCCCGACACTCTCCTCTCATATTTCCCACGCACAAAAGACGGAAAGCCTGATTTTCTCACTATTATAGATGAATCACACGTAACGATTCCGCAAATCGGTGGAATGTATGCTGGCGATCAGTCGCGCAAGAAAACTCTTGTAGAATTTGGTTTTCGATTGCCATCTGCGATGGATAACCGCCCGCTTCGTTCAGAGGAATTTCATGAGCGCGTAGGGCAAATGATTTTTACATCAGCAACACCATCTGTTTACGAAAAGGAGAACAGCGAGCAGGTAGTTGAGCAGGTCATCCGTCCAACTGGGCTCATTGATCCAGAAATCTCAATTCGTCCTATTTTAGAAAAAGGAAAATACCCCGGGCAAATTCAAGACTTTATTACTGAAACAAAAACTGCGGTCAAGAAAGGCGGTCGGGTTATTGCCACTACTCTCACAAAAAAAATGGCGGAAGACCTTTCCGAATATTTAAAGGGAGAGGGGATTAAGGCTGAGTATGTGCATAGTGACATTAAAACACTCGAACGTATTCAAATTTTAACTGGGTTTCGCAAGGGGGCATTCGACTGTCTCGTGGGAGTGAACTTGCTCCGTGAAGGGCTCGATTTGCCTGAAGTCACCCTTATCGGCATACTAGACGCCGATAAAGAAGGCTTCCTGCGTTCTGATACTGCACTCATACAAACTATTGGTCGTGCTGCTCGTAACGTTCATGGGCGAGTAATTCTTTACGCTGAAAAAATAACAGGCTCTATTGAGCGCGCAGTTTCGGAAACAAATCGTCGGCGCGCTATTCAGATTGCGTACAACAAGGAGCACGGTATTACCCCAAAAACTATTATCAAGCAAATCAAAGATATTACAGAGCATCTAGAGACCGATCACATGAAGGCTGTAAAATTAAATCTAGATATTGATGCGCAGATCTTTGCAAAAAATCCTCAAAAACTAATAAAGCTTAAAGAGAAGGAGATGTCCAAGGCTGTGAAAGAACTCGACTTTGAAACAGCAGCAATTCTAAGAGATGAACTCGCGCTACTTAGGAAGCAAATATTGGAGTAAAAAATAACTGTCACTGGTCCACAGTGGCAGTTATTAAATTATGCTACACGCCTGCATTACTCGAACTTATAAAGAACAGAAAGTGAACTTGAAGTCGCCGATCCAGCTCTTTGGTACTCGGCACGAAATGAAAAATGCTGAAATGGCTTTGCTTCGATACCAATGCTTGCTATTGGTGCCGTTTCTCTACCGACACTACCCCAGGGAAAGCTCAAATTGTTTCGGGATGAATGCCTCCTTGCGAGTGCTTCAATTTGATAATTATAAACACCAACTCTCCCAAAAACATCAAGCTCGTCATCAACAGAAATCTTTTTCGTTACGGATAATTGTATCGCAGATAACAGCATTTCTCGTCGCGCGCGCATGTCGGCGTATTCGCGATGGTTCTTTGTGTAAAAATCAGTCTTAATTATTGATGAATTCACTCCTTCTGAACTGTTTGTGATTCTTTGTTCCTTTTCAAGCGATTCAGCCTCAAGAGAATCAATAATCCCAATTTTGACACTATTTGGTAAATATCCTTCCGCGTACCCGTAAATAGGTAAAGCAAGAATGAGGATGCCAATAAGATATTGTTTCATTTTAACCTCCCATTTTGTACATCAAGGGGAAACCTTGTACTGCTAAAAGGGTACCATACAAGAAAATGGTGAGCAATACCATTGCCATATTTTAAAAAATCTGGTATACTAAAGTTTTTAATTACCATGGCTGAAAATAAAAAACACAAACCTTTAGACAAGATTGTTGTGCGTGGCGCGCGTACTCACAATCTTAAAAATATCAGTGTAGAGATACCACGCGACAAAATGATTGTTTTTACAGGACTTTCTGGGTCTGGGAAGTCTTCGCTTGCCTTTGATACTATTTTTGCGGAGGGTCAGCGTCGCTATGTAGAGTCGCTTTCAGCGTATGCGCGTCAATTCCTGAATCAAATGCAGAAACCAGATGTGGATGAGATTACGGGACTATCCCCATCTATTTCTATTGATCAAAAATCTCATTCATCAAACCCTCGCTCAACTGTAGCTACTATTACTGAGATATACGATTATTTACGTGTACTTTATGCGCGGATAGGAAAGCCACACTGTCTTGTCTGCGGCACAGAAATTAAACGTCTCGGTAATGAAGAAATTATTAATTTTATTATGGATGACGTGAAGGGTTCTGCTGGTAAAAAAGCAGTCTCAATTCGTATTTTCGCGCCTATGGTACGTGGACGCAAAGGTGAGTATTATCAGCTTCTTTACGACCTTTTGAGCAAGGGATTTTTGATGGTTCGCATTGATGGCGTGATGCACAATCTACGCGAAAAAATCGAACTCTCAAAAACAAAAAAACACGAGATTGATGTGCTTGTGGATGAGATACTACTTTCTGATTTTAAAGGAAAAGAGAGAGGAAGAGAAAGGCTTGGAGAAGCCGTTGAAAAAGCGCTTGATGAATCACAGAGCCTTGTTCGCATTGTATTTAATGACGGGAAGATAGACACAAAAGACACAGTTATGTCTAACCGCTTCGCGTGTCCAAATGACGGTTTTTCATACCCAGAAATCGAACCTAGATTATTTTCATTTAACTCTCCATACGGCGCATGCGCCCTCTGTAATGGGCTTGGCACAAAACATTTTTTTGGAAACGAGAAATGTCCAGATTGCGATGGGGCGCGACTACGCAAGGAAGCTCTAAATGTTCTCGTAAGCGGGAAAAATATTGTTGAGCTTGTAGACATGACCATCGCGGAGGCATCAGATTTTTTTGCAAACCTGAAAATTTCAGAACGAGATAAAGACATATCGGTTCCAGTTGTAAAAGAAATTCAAAGTCGGCTTACTTTCATGCTGGAGGTAGGTTTAAACTATCTCACACTAAGCAGGCGCGCGGGGACACTTTCTGGTGGCGAGGGTCAACGTATTCGCCTTGCGTCTCAGCTTGGTTCGCGCCTTGTTGGAGCTCTGTACGTGCTTGACGAGCCAACTATCGGGCTTCACCAACGGGATAATGACCGTCTTATAAAAACGCTCAAGGAACTTCGTGACATAGGAAACACTATTATTGTTGTGGAGCACGATGAAGATACTATTTTTGCGGCAGACTATATGGTAGATATTGGCCCAGGCGCGGGGGTGCACGGAGGCAATATTGTTGTCTCAGGTGATTTAGACGAGCTCATTACGAACCCTAAAAAGTACAAGTCACTTACTCTTGACTATCTGCGTGGCGAAGTGGCTGTGCCACTTCCAAAAAGGCGCGATACAGATAAGGGACATCTGCGTATTCGTGAAGGTACTATTTTTAATATCAAACGTCTAAATGCTGATATTCCACTCGGTAAACTTGTAGCTATCACAGGTGTGTCAGGGTCCGGTAAGTCTACATTTATGTACGAGCTTATTCATAGAAATTTACAGGCTCGATTGGAGTATAAGTATCGTACAAACGATATTTATAATTGTGAAAGCTTTACTGGTACAGAATACCTATCTCGTACAGTGCTCATTGACCAGTCTGCTATTGGTCGTACTCCACGCTCAAATCCAGCAACGTACACAGGCGCATTTACATTTATCCGTGACTTGTTTGCAGAAACATCTGAGGCTCGCTTGCGTGGATGGGGGCCAGGTCGATTTTCGTTTAATGTAAAAGGTGGGAGATGTGAGACATGTCAAGGTAATGGCACGATAGCTGTTGAGATGCACTTTCTTCCAACTGTATATGTAACATGCGATGTTTGTCGTGGAAAACGTTTTGAAAAAGACACGCTTGAGATCAGATACAAAAAGAAAAATATTTACGACATTTTGGAAATGACGGTTGAAGAAGCAATTGATTTTTTTGTGGATATTCCAGCAATCTATGATCGAATAAAAACGTTAAATGATGTCGGACTAGGGTATCTTAAGCTTGGACAATCAGCAACAACGTTGTCTGGTGGTGAAGCGCAAAGAGTAAAGATTTCGTCCGAGCTCTATCGCCCACACATAGAAAAAACGATTTATCTTCTTGATGAGCCGACGGTAGGCCTTCACTATGAGGACGTACGCAAGCTTATTGAAATCCTGCAAAAATTGGTTGATAAAGGAAATAGCGTGCTGCTTATTGAGCATAATATGGATGTCATTAAGAGTGCAGATTATGTAATAGATATAGGTCCTGAGGGCGGAGAGGGTGGAGGGCAAATAGTTGCGCGTGGTACGCCAGAGCAAATCGCTCTGAGTCCAAATTCACATACAGGCAAATATCTGAAGAAGGTCCTTAAAAAGAAATAGACATCTCACGCACGATGGCGAGATGTCTATTTGTTAGTTCTGGTTTGGAGTAATGAACCAACACCCGAGGGTACGTTCAATTTGGCGCTTGTTGGACCACCAGTTTGCTCCTCTGTAGAAAACAGTAGTGTTTTTTACGAGTAGCATTGAAAGAACAGCGATATCATTTTCTGAAAGATAAAACGGATATACATCAGGCTCCTTCAAAAGCACTTGTTCGCGAGTGAATTTAAAAATCTTTGGCAAAACGACATTGGCTATATCCGGATCGTCATACATACTTATCTCATTGTGCCAACAATGAACAAGTGTGTCTATTCGCTCTTCTGCGAATCCATGAATTTCTCCAAGGTCCAGAAATGGCCTTGTAAAGGCGTTGCGTTTTTCTGGTAGTGCAATAATGTGACGAGTCAGTTTCTCTGCACATACGTCCAAAAGCGGCTTCACGCAACGAAGTTGTAGGACATGAAAATAGCGCACGAGGGCGTATCTTACTAGCCTGTGTACTTCTGGGAAAAGCACTGAAAACTGCAATCGCTGACATACAATCAGCTCTCGAGACTGCGACATAATAACCCCCTATTTGTTGATGAAGGACAATTTCCATATTTACTATATACTCTCTTTTAAGGAACCGCAATATGGAAAAACTTTACGTCCAAGACGCGAATCAGCTGATTCGAAAACTTCCTGATACGCCTGGTGTATATATATTTCGAGGTTGCGTCCAAGGCGTTAGTAAGCCTATTCGGAAGCACGAGATTTTATACATAGGCAAGGCAACATCACTTCGTACGCGCGTAGCGAGCTATTTTCGTCGCGACCTCATAGCTACTCGTGGGCCTATTATTGTAGGAATGGTTGAAGCCGCAAAGTCTGTTGATTTCATTGAAACTGACTCCGTGCTTGAAGCACTTATCCTAGAAGCGGCACTAATTAAAAAACATCAGCCAATATATAACACTAAGGAAAAGGATAACAAAAGTTTTAATTATATTGTCATTACAAAGGAGGATTTTCCTCGTGTGATTACCATGCGCGGTCGAGAAGTGAACTTGCGAATTGATGAAGTAAAATATTCATTTGGTCCGTTTCCACAAGGTAGCGTTTTACGCGAAGCGCTCTCTATCGTTCGTAAAATTTTTCCATTTAGAGACAGGTGTGTGCCTTGCAAACAACTAACAACTAACAACTTACAACTGACTAGTAAATGCAGACAGTGCTTTAATGCGCAGATTGGACTTTGCCCTGGTGTGTGTTCAGGTTCTATAACAAAAACAGAGTATGCAAAAACAATTCAGCGCATTAAACTCTTTTTTGAGGGGAAGAAAAAAACTCTTATTGTGAGGCTCGAGCGTGAAATGAAGACAGCAGCAAGGAATCAAAATTTTGAAGAAGCAGGAAAAATAAAGAAGGCGATTTTCGCACTTAATCATATTCGGGATGTTGCTTTATTAAGGGCGGATTTTCTGCGTGCTTCTGCTGTTAGCCTACATGAGGCTTTACCTGTTCGGATTGAAGCGTACGATGTAGCGCATATTTCAGGTACACATACAGTAGGTGTAATGGTTGTGTTAGAAGACAATGAACCCAGGAAAAGCGAGTATAGAAAATTTAAAATCAAAACTAGTACCAACGATGACAATGCATCCTTGCGCGAGATTCTTGAGCGTCGTTTCAATCATCCAGAGTGGCCAATGCCGAAGCTAATTGTTGTAGATGGAGGGAAGGCTCAGGTTAACACTGCAGAGAAGGTCCTTAATGAGTGTGGGTTGATCATCCCAGTCGTTGGTGTTGTGAAGGACGAGCTACACAAGCCAAAAGGTTTTCTCGGGGATAAAGCGCTAGTTCAAAAACACGACCGCGCAATCCTGCTCGCAAACAGTGAAGCACATCGCTTTGCGATAGGGTATCATCGAAAACTGCGCGGTAAATTATCGTAGATTACGCGAATAATCCATCAACAACTGCTTTTACATCGCCACCGTCTGCCTTACCAGCAAGGTCCTTCATGATAGCGCCGGTAAGTTGGCCAGCTTTTGATTTGTCTGTTACACCAAGTACTTCCTTTTTTGCGAGAGCAACGACCATAATTTCCTCGCGTGACATGAGGGTGGGGAGGTACTTCTCTAGAACCGCAAGCTCTGCCTGCTCGCTTTCTGCGAGCTCTGGTCGCCCGCCGTTTACAAACTGCTCTATTGAGTCCTTGCGTTGGTTTGAAAGGCGTTTAATGACCTTGAGAACCCCTGCATCATCTAGGACATCCTGCGGTGTTTTTCCTGTAGCAACAAGCTCGTTAGTAAACGCTGATAGCATATTGCGTACCACCGATAGACGAACTGCATCCTTTGCCATCATTGCAGGTTTCACCTCAGCCTTTATTTGTTCATGTAGTGACATTATTTTTTATAAATTACCAATTAATCCGTACATTGTAAGCGTTTTTACCATTATGACCAATATTGACACATGTATATAAATTATGCTATACTGGGGTCGGTATTATTTTGGTCTTTTAATAAAGGAGAAGGTGATGGCGGATAAATTAAGCGCAGGCGGAATGCTCTGCCTAAATTGCGAGGCAGAAAATGACGAGCTTAGAAATAAGTTAAGTCAATTGCAAGGTTGCTACGACGACGCAGTTGCATCATTGAGGGAGAAGGCGATTGAGCTTGAGATGGCCAATAGAAACACTCGCATACTTTTGCAAAATCTCGCATTGGCAGAAAAACGCGCCGTTTACGACAATCTAACCGGATTGTTTACTCGGTATGAAATGGAAGTGCAGATAAAGCATCACTTTTCGCTTCTTTCTCGCGCAGAATATTTGCTCAAAAATAAAAAGGTTGCAAACATCGATGATGAAAATTTTTCAATCTTGTTTGTCGATTTAAACGACTTCAAAATTATCAATGATTCTTGCGGTCATCAATATGGAGATCGTGCGCTAAGCATTTTTGCAAATTTTTTGAAGCAGTCTTTTCGCGAAACCGACATAATTAGTCGTTGGGGTGGCGATGAATTTGTAGTGTTGCTTCCTGGGATTTGTTACGATAGGGCAGTTGAGATTGTAATTGCGGTCAAGGACAAGCTCGAAGGCGTATTTATGCAATGTCCTGACAGCAAACAAGTGCCTATCAGAGCGTCGTTTGGCGTGGCATCAACATCTGATGCGCACATGGCTCATACCCTCGAAGAAATTATCGGGGTCGCAGACAAAGCGATGTATCTGGACAAGAAAAAGTAACAATTTTCTATTTTTAGGAACCCTTGTGTATTTTTGCACAAGGGTTTTTCTTTTGCCCATCTGTGGTAAAATGGCGTAATGGAACAAGAAATTTTAAATCGCCTTCAGACACAGGACGAGCTTTTACAAAAAATCTATATTTCGTCAGAAAAAACACGCAAGTATTTTTTGTGGACATTTTATGCCACAGTAGCGCTATTTGTACTGCCTTTGGTCGGACTTATGATTGCGATCCCCGCACTTATGTCTACATTGAGTGGTGCGTATGGACTCTAAAATAATTATGTACTCAATTTTATTAATTTTTATAGGACTAGCCCTAGGCGCTATTGCTGCGGTTGTAGTAGTTTTGTTTTTACGCAAAAAAAATGAAACCCTTGGAGGGTCACAAGGGGATGCCTTGGTTCTCATTCAAAATCAGCTTGGCAACTTTCAGACGCAACTTGGGGACTTTATGAAAACAGTAGATGCCAAGGTCGGGTCTTCAAACAAGGAAATGCAACAGGCGGTCCACATGCAGTTTAGCGAATCTCAAAAGCTTATTCGCGAAATCAATGAACAGGTTGAAAGAAATCTCAGTAATGTGGCAAAAGAAATGACAACTGCAAATGAGACCAGTAAGCAAGTGCTCGGAATTACAGACCAACTTCAGAACCTAGAAAAAGTTCTTACTCATCAAAAGCAGAGGGGGAACCTAGGCGAGGCTGCGCTTGAGCTAATTCTTTCAAATATTTTACCGCCAACAGCATACAAGCTCCAGCACCAATTCAAGGGCGGGGAGACTGTTGATGCTGTTATCATTACTAAAGATGGAATGATTCCTGTGGATGCAAAGTTTTCTCTTGATAACTATAATCGTGTCGTGAATGAATCAGACCAAACACGCAAGGAGGAGCTCGAAAAAGATTTTCGGAATGATCTTAAAAAGCGAATAGATGAAACTGCAAAATATGTGCGTCCAGCAGAGGGGACACTCCCATTTGCATTTATGTTTATCCCGGCAGAAGGTATTTATTATGACCTGCTAATCAACGAAGTAGGTTCTGTAAAAGTGAACACTCGTAGTTTGATTGACTATGCCACAAATGAAAAAAAAGTGATCATTGTGTCGCCAACAACGTTCTCGGCATATTTGCAGTCTGTATTATATGGCTTTCGCGCATTTAAAATTGAAGAATCCGCGCAGTTAATAATTGGTCGCGTTGAGGAACTGAGGAAGCACCTAGTCGCATACGAAGAGTACATGAAGAAACTTGGCAATACACTTGGAACTACTGTGAACCATTACAACATGGCGTACAATGAACTCAAAAAGGTAGACAAGGATATGGTGAAAATTACAGGGGAGACTGCAAGTATTGATCCTATCCTAATTGAAAAACCAGTTTCCGGTGAGTAGATAAGTAATTTTTGCAAAAAAAAACCGGAAGCAAAGGGGTGGTGCTTCCGGGTGGCCAGGTCTTTTTAGTGGTAAAAATGTGGGGCCAAGGGCTAGCATGCGAGCGCTCAGGGAGGAGAAGCGCGCATACCAACGACTTAACAATAGCACGAGGTTAGTGATTTTGTCAATTTCTTACAGTTTTTGTAGCATGCTTATGTGGAAAATCTGATTTTGGCGCGATTGTAGGCAAATTCGCTTGCGTTTTCTATAATTTCGTGTAGAATAGACAGATTATGATTTTTGCAGTAATACAGACAGGTGGCAAGCAATATAAGGTAGCCCCAGGTGAAACTCTTCTTATAGAGAAGCTGCCAGGTGAGCCAAAAGTAGGGGATAAGATCGTTTTTGATCAGGTTCTTCTTGTTAATGATGACGTTAAGACATTGGTTGGCGCTCCAACGGTAGTGGGTGCATCTGTTCATGCTACACTCAAGGAGGAGGGGCGCGGAAAGAAGGTTGTCGTTATTCGATATCGTAACAAATCCCGCTATTTCAAGAAAAACGGCCATCGCCAGCCTTTTATGAAGGTAACGATAGACGCTATCAAGTAATCAAGGCTTTAGCTTTAAATAAGAAAACCTCTGAATCTACTGATTCAGAGGTTTTTTGTTTCTAGTCAATTGGTGATTTGCATCCAGGACCATGAATCCCGCGTCCACCGATTGGGTGCTTGTCGATTTCTTCGCCAATCTGGTCAAAGTAGCAGTCAGGATTAACGAAAACCTTTTTACAATCAACGACCATAAATTGCGGGCCGAGCGGGTCATTTTTCTCTAATGACTCACCGCATCCGCATCCGCAAAGTTCAACTATCACCGCATGTGGATTTTGAAGATACTCTTTCAAGGTTTGTGCCATTTTTCTATCCTTTCTTCTCTGTTTAGGTACAAAAGCTTTCTACAAAATAGACTAACATATCCCGCTCAATAATCAACTAACATATATTTATGGCTATAACCACGGATGTATGAATTGAAAATGTACTGTGACTACTAAATTACCCTCTGTTTTTCAAAGCATGCCTAAGAGTATCGCTATCAGAGTACTCAAGCTCGGTGCCTGTGGATAGCCCGCGACCTAATGTGGTTATGGTGATTCCAAGCTGTTCTGCAAGTGGTGTGATCACCTTGAGTATGTAATCATGAGTAAAATCCCCCTCAGGGTTTACGGAAAGCGCTAGGATTATTTCCGTAAGGCCATCTGTTGCAGAACCCTCTATTCGCTCTAAAAGCTCTCTAATGCGAATTTTTGAAGCAGGGTCACGTTCAAGCACGGGGATAGTGCCTCCTAAAATAAAGTATCTGCCTGCGTAGCCTCCACTGCGACGAACGCTTTCAAGATCTGTATCCTTCTCCACAACCATAAGAGTACTGCTGTCTGCATCATCAACACAAATATCACAAAGCGTGCTTGAATTTGATGATATGCGTTTTTGGTAGAATCGAAAACACCCAGCGCATTGTGCAATATCTTTCTTTAATGCGGATATTTCGCGAGCTAGACTATCCACAAAGTACGGATCTTGCGCAAGCAGAAAATACACAAAGCGTTTTGCTTGGCGTGTGCCAATACCGGGGAATTTCATGAAAAGATGTGATAGGTTTTCAATTGAACTCATATTTAAAAATCATCAAAATTCCCACCAGAACTGCGTGTGGCACCTGCATACTCATGTTGCTTATCAACAGACATAAACGTTGATTTTTCCTCATCGAAGTAGAGCTGAATGGCGCCGACAGGGCCATTGCGATGCTTTTCTACAAGAATCTCCGCAATGTTGGTCTTCTCGGCATTCTTGTCTTGCTTGTCCTCGCGGTGAATAAACATAACAACATCGGCATCCTGCTCAATAGAACCTGAGTCACGAAGATCAGATAGGCGAGGTTTGCCACCACGAGCCTCCACTGCGCGAGAAAGCTGAGAAAGCGCAATCACTGGCACATCGAGATCCTTTGCTAGCGCCTTGAGAGAGTGAGATATCTCTGTCACTTGGTTGACCATAGAATCATGATTTTTTGATGTATTCATAAGCTGGAGATAGTCGACAATGATGAGCCCAAGCCCATGCTCGCTCTTGAGTTTTCTAGCTGCAGAACGCATTTTCATAATCGTATTTCCAGATTGATCATCGATAAAAATCGGTGCTTTAGAAAGTCTGTCGAGTGAGCCACGTAATTTTTCAAAATCCTCATCAAGTGAAAGCTTCCCCGTACGAAGCTTCCATGCATTTACGCGCGCCTCTGCCGATAGCAGGCGGTCGACGAGTTGCTGTGTATTCATTTCAAGTGAAAAGATTCCAACAGGAACATTGTGATGAATCGCTGCTTGGCGGGCAATATCAAGCGCGAGGGTTGTCTTACCCATCGAAGGGCGAGCAGCGAGGATGATGAGATCGGATTTTTGAAAGCCTGAAAGCAGTGTATCGAGTGCAGGGAAACCAGAAGGCACTCCACGTAGCTCGCTACCAGATTTGTGCATTTTATCAAGGCGCTCCCACGCTTCTTCAAGAGTGTCTTTCAGGCCGATAAATTTTTTCGTGACACTTGAATTTGTGATCGCATATATTTTCTTTTCTGCTTCATCAAGCACATTTTCTATTGCTTCAGCCTCATTGTATCCTAACTCAGAGATGTGTTCCGCCGCCTCAATAAGTAGTCTTAAAATGTATTTTCTTTGAACAATCTCAGCATAATGTTTTGCGTTTGTAGAGGAGGGGACGGTATCTACAAGCTCGGCCAAATAACTTCCGCCACCAATATTGTCAAATTTACCACGTTCCTTTAGTCGAGTAGACACTGAAAGCAGGTCTATTGGCTCATGTCGAGTATGGAGTTCAAGCATTGCATCGAAAAGCATGCGGTGCTTGTCTACATAAAATGATTCTCTTGTGACAACATCCCCAACATCATACATACCCTCTGGGCGAAGCATTAGGGATCCAAGAAGCGCTTTTTCTGTATCAATATTTTGAGGAGGAATGCGGAGCTCTCTTGATTTGAATTGTCGGTTTTTTGTATCTGCCATATCGGCCATTCTAGCACAGCTTCAATTCTCACAAAAACAAAATCGTGGAAAAAATAGGGGATAAGCGGTGGATACAAAATTATGCCACAAAAACTATTCTTGAACGTCTAATCTTATGATTTTTGGGCCCTTATCTGTGTCCTCAACACTCCACCCAAGGGAATTGATTTCCTCACGGATTTTATCCGATTTTATCCAATCCTTATTTTTGCGAGCTTCCTCACGAGCTTTGGCCAAAGCTACTATATTGCTTGGTATCGTTTCTTTTTTTACATTTACGAGTCCAAGACCTAGCACCTTGTCGAATTCAAGAATTGTCGCTTTTTTATCTGCAGGGGGGATACTAGGTTCCTCTTTTAGGATTTGCCATATGCGCGCAAGTACCCATGTAATATGCATATCGTTACATAAAGCATTTTCAAAATTCGCGAGCTCAGTCGGTACGGGGGTCCCACCATCTGGAAGTTCGCGAAATGATTCATTTAATTTTTTTAATGCATTCTGAGCGCCATCAAGCGCATCCCACGTAAAATTGAGCTTTGAACGATAGTGAGTGCCTAATACGAAATATCTAAAGGAGAGGGGGGAGAAGCCACGCTCTGTGACAGTTTTTAGTGTTGTGTGATTGCCAAGTGATTTAGACATTTTTTGGCCATCTATCATAACAAATTCAGTGTGAACCCACGTACGCACAAAAGGCTTCTTATTTACTGCTTCTGATTGTGCAATCTCGTTCGTGTGGTGTGGGAAAATAAGGTCAACACCACCTGTATGAATATCTATTGTTTCTCCAAGTGAGTCGCATGCCATTTCTGAACATTCAATATGCCAACCAGGTCTTCCTCGCCCGAAAGATGCATCATAAGCTACTCCGTTGTCGTCCTTGGATTCAAACTTCCAGAGAGCGAAGTCTCGATGTGACCTCTTCTCTCCTGTACTCTCTATTCGCGACTCAGTGCTTGCGTCAAGATCAAGCTGCGCGAGAGAGCCATAATTTTTTGATTTAGTAACATCAAAATATATTCCGTCTGAAGTAGTGTACGCATATCCATCGCGAATCAGCTTTTCAATCATCACGACCATACCACCAATATGCTCGGTAGCATGCGGTATTTTGTGTGGTGTGAGGATATTTAACGCTTTAAAATCAGCGAGTAGGAAATTTGTATACTCTCGCGCAAGAGCTTGAATCGTAACCCCTTCTTGCCTTGCGCGAGCAATCATTTTGTCGTCAACATCTGTGATGTTCATCACCTGTTTTACGTTGTAATTTAGGTACTCAAGTGTTCGTCTCAATGTATCATTTACAATAAAGGCACGTAGGTTCCCAACATGCGCGTAGTCGTAAACTGTAGGACCACAGTGGTACATTCGAATCTCATTATCATTAATCGGCTCGAGTTTCTCGATAGAGCGCGAGAGTGTATTAAACAGTCTTACATCCATTTCTTAAAAAACTTGAAGTAGCTAAAAAGGCAGACGCCGACGACGCCCATTGTGGCCAATATAATCCAGAATGCGTTTGGGTTGCTAGCTAGCGGTATGCTTGAAACGCTCATTCCAAATACTTGCCCTATAAATGTGAGAGGGAGAATAATGAAAGCAGTTACTGTGAGAGTTTTCATGATGTCATTTGTTTTTGTAGTAAGAAGTGAATCATTTGTGTCGCGCAGGTCGAGTACTGTCTCACGGTGCCCATCGAGAATCGATGATATTTTGTAGAATTCACCAACAACAGTATGTAAATAATAGGAAAAATCTTCACCAAAAAATTTAGTGCCGGCAATCTCAAATGACTCGAGAACCTCTTTGTGTGGGCGAAGAATCTGTTTGAAATTAAGCAGATCACGATTTAGGTGCGAAATGGAATTAACCATGTCACGCTCATTCCCACCAAAAATCTTTGCCTGAATTTCGTTAAAGTCGTGACTGATATGCTCGAGCTCGCCATCAAGCATCTTATAAAGATCTTTTAGTATATAAAATAGAATAAACCCAGCATGATCCCCGATATTCGATTTTTCTAGAATTGAATTTACTTCAAATGCTTTTGAGAATTCGTGAAGCTGATCAACAAAGTCGTAGTGCGATGTGATAATAAACTTATCACCAATAATAAAATCGATTTCTTGATCCCTACCTCCATCGTGCTTATGTGATATTGTTGGGAAGTGCAGAATGAGATAAATAAAATCATCATATAGATCCACCTTTGAACGAAGGGTTGGGGTCAAAAGCTCCTCTGCGACCAATGGGTGGATATTAAATTCATCCATAAGAACACGTACTTCCTCTGGAGTTGGCGATAGTACGTCTACCCAAACGAGGTCCTTATATTTGTATCGCGAAATCATGCTTGAAATTATAACATATTAAATATTTAATATCATCAAATTAGATTTCAACAAACATTGACCAGATTGTAAACTTTTGCGATACTACACGTGATGAAATCATCTATTAGTAAAAATACTCTTACTGTTCTGACCATCATTGGAGTTGTTGGCGCATTCGGCGCTGGTATGCAAATTGGTCAGAAAAACGCTCTTCTTGTTGTGAGTACGTACGAGGCCACGAATACTACACCACAAAATAGGCTTGACCTTAATCCTTTATGGAAAACGCTTGACGTATTAGAAAACCGATTTGTCGCAACTTCTGCATCATCATCTATACCAAGCGACGAGGCAAAAGTATGGGGGGCTATTGAGGGGTTAACAGCTTCCTATGGTGATCCGTACACTGTGTTTTTCCCACCAAAGGAAACGACAGCATTTGAGGAGGAGGTTAGAGGAAGCTTTGAGGGGGTTGGGATGGAGATTGCTTTAAAAGACAAGGTGATTACTGTTGTTGCGCCACTTAAAGGCACCCCGGCAGAACGCGCAGGAATACTGCCTGGCGACCAAATTTTAAAAATTGATAAACTTTATACAGGTGGCATGACGGTAGAGGAAGCCGTCCAGCATATTCGTGGCCCGCGTGGGAGCACCGTTGTGCTTGTTATTAAGAGAAATGGGGGAGTGGAAGATATCAATGTGACGCGCGATATTATAAATATCCCAACCATAGACACAGAGCTTCGCGATGACGGTGTTTTTGTGATTTCTCTTTATAACTTCTCGGCAAACTCCGCAAATCTATTTCGTGGAGCTCTTCGTGAGTTTATTGAATCAGGCTCCGATAAGCTAGTGCTTGATCTGCGTAGTAATCCAGGCGGATACCTTGAAGCAGCTGTTGATATGGCGAGCTTCTTTCTTCCGATAGGGAAAACTGTCGTCATTGAGGACGGTGGGATAAAGTCAAAGCAAAAATCAGAAAAGAGCAGAGGGTACGATGTATTCACTGAGAATTTGAAGATGGTGATTCTTATCAACGAGGGTTCTGCGTCAGCCTCAGAAATTCTCGCCGGCGCCCTTCATGAACACAAAATTGCAAAACTTGTCGGTGAAAAAAGCTTTGGCAAAGGATCCGTGCAGGAACTTATTGAGATAACACCAGAAACCTCGCTCAAGGTTACTATTGCAAAATGGCTCACTCCAAATGGATTATCAATTTCAGAAAATGGTCTTGAACCAGATGTAAAGGTAGAGATAACAAAGAATGATATAGAGAAAAAACTTGATCCTCAGATGGATAAAGCTGTAGCAATCTTAAAAGACCCTGATTTTAAACGATAATATTATGAAAATTGTATTTTTAAAAGATGTCCCGCGTGTAGGTAAAAAATATGAAGTCAAAGATGTTGCAGATGGGTATGGGCGACATCTTGTTATGCAAAGAATAGCTGAGCCTGCTACAAAGGAGGTTCTTGCGCGTATACAAAGTAAAATGGCAACAGATGCAACACTAAAAAAAGTTCATACTGAGTTATTGATGAAAAATCTCGAGGCACTTTCTGGTGCTACCATCACTCTTCTAGGTAAGGCTAACGAGAAGGGACATCTCTTTGCAAGTATCCATAAAGAAGAACTTTTGGCAGAGCTCAAACGATCTGCACATATTGATATGCATCCAGACTATATCATGCTCGACCGCCCACTAAAAGAAATTGGCACATATGAAATCCCAGTGGTTATTGAAAAGAATAAGTCGACACTTAAGGTTGTAGTGGGAGCAGTTAAATAAAAAGGATCGTCTTATAGGTAAGACGATCCTAGGATTACTGGAACATTTCCCAGTTTGATTCTGCATATATGCGCATCATTTTATATGCCTCGTACAATAGCGCAATATATATTATAGATGGGCGATTACCACGAGCAATTAAATATTCGGCAAGCCTTGGAAAATTCGAATTGCCTTTAAAGCATTCTTTGTAAGCGTTTTGTTCGCGATATATACGTCCAACGAAATTATTTGCAAAGTGTAGGTGAAAATTATTCTTAACAAGAACAAAACATTCGGGACCTAGAAGCTCATTTGTTTTAGATATTCTCATCCATTCATCGCACTCATTACGTGCTGGATTCTCGTCTAGCATTGTACGCCCCCATTCATTGACTATCTCTTTTAATTGTACAAGATTTGCTGAATAAAGTCAACAACACCACGAGGCACAACAGAAACTCCGACTCATTAATGAGTCGGAGTTTCGTGTATAATGTTTCTATTTCACGCTCGCTACCTTGCGACGCGTAGTTGTGCCATCAAAGTTTCCTTTGCGCTTCTCAGAGAATTCTACAATTCCTTCCTTGAGAGCGTAGAGGGTGTGGTCCTTGCCGATAGCAACATTGGTTCCTGCAAGAATCTTTGTACCTCGCTGACGCACAATAATTGAGCCAGCCTTTGCAGTCTCTCCATCATAAAGCTTAGTACCAAGGTACTTTGCTGTTGAATCAGTTAGGTTTTTGGCGGATCCGCCAGCTTTTCGTGTTGCCATGGTGTAAAAATTTCGTAAATATCTATAAAACGCCTATAATCTAAAGTAATGACAAGTATACAGAAGATAGTTGAAAAAATCAAGGGGATTAACGTACGTAAACAAGTAAATTTAAGGATTATCCCAGATGACGTATTCTTGGGGCTAATTTTAATACTTATTGCTTTTGCATCTTTTGGGCTTGGACGACTCTCTAAAATAGAGGGGTCAAAAACACCTGTTCGGTTTGAAAATATTACAGAAGCTACCAAGGAGACTTCCTATCAAAAAGCACTAGCAGGCGGACAAGCTGCTAGTATCATAAATTCAGCAGGAGACCAACTCGTTGGCTCAAAGAATGGTACAAAGTATTATTATCCTTGGTGCACTGGCGTACAAAAAATAGCTCAAGCAAATATAATACATTTCACATCAAAAACGGAGGCAGAGGCTCGAGGGTATACACCATCGGCAACATGCAAAGGTCTCTGAGCATGCTAAAATAACTGTATGACATCAATTGAATCACTTCATACGCACACGACACTTTCTGACGGGAAACTATCCCATCGTGAAATGTTTGAATTGGCTCAAACGCTAGGGATCTCTATTGTCGCATTTACGGACCACGATTCTGTACCAACAGATACAATAATTTCTGAACTTGAAACACTTCGCGAAGAAAAAACAAAGTGGGTGATAGGTATTGAAATTACAGCAAATCTACCAACGGAGCTTTATCCAGAGACAGGCGCAATGCACATTATAGGACTTTTTGTTAACCCAAAAAACAAAAAGCTTCTTGCTCACTGCAGGCTAGCGCAAGATGCTCGAAGAAAAAGAATGAGGAAGATTGTTGATAATCTTCAAAATTTAGGATTTAAAATCACAGAAACCGACTGTCTTGAAATGTCGGGAGGGGAGTCTGTTGGCAGGCCGCACATAGTTCAAGCTATTAAAAAATACCCCGAGAACAATGTCGTAATCGAAAAAATTCGTATAGAAATGGCTACAGAAGCCTCCACCAATCCTGCAATCCAGGAACAATACACACGTATGATGCAAAAAGGGGAGAACAATTACCCGTACGCGCTTTTTCTTACCCCGAATGCGTTTCGAAATGGGTATGCGGAGCACGAATACATGCCAGATCTCGATGAATCGGTAAAACTTATTCGCGAGTCTGGCGGGGTGGCTATACTGGCGCATTATTTTACGGTTCAACAAAAAATGCCGCTTCACGTGCTTGAACGTCTGCTATATGAGAAACGTCTTGATGGAGTTGAGGTTGTGTATGGCATTCGCGAGTATGGAACAATTGGTGAGGCAGAGATGAACACAGAACGTGACGCGCTTCGCAATATGGCAAAAAAGTATGAATTGCTCGCCCTTGGTGGTTCAGACGCGCACACAGTAGAGGATCTTGAGCGATATGTAGCGAATGATTGGTTCTCCAAGGAAACCATCGGTTTTACAGAAAAAATTCTAGCGACAGGTAAAGTAAGTAAACAATTCTCTTCACTTTAAATAGCAAATTACTAAGTAGGTGGGGTAATTGGATTTGTGATATAATCAGCTGATATGATAGTTGCCGATATTGAAGCTACAGGACTCGATCCGCAAAAACACTCAATTCTAAGTATTGGTGCTGTAGATTTCGAGCACCCAGAGCGCCAATTTTATGGCGAATGTCGTATGTGGGATGGCGCGAGTATAATGAGTGACGCGCTCGCAGTCAACGGATTCACGAAACAGGAATGTATGGACTCCAAAAAACATTCACTAAAAGAACTCATGGAAAACTTTTTGCATTGGGTAGAGCAATGCGAAGACAAAACACTTGCTGGTCAGAACCCATCCTTTGACCGTGATTTTCTAAACAATTCTTTCGCGCGATCGAGTATCGGATGGCATTTTTCATATCGCACACTCGACCTCAACTCAATGGCATATATGGACATGGTGAAGCGCGATGTCGCAATACAGCACAAAAACGACAGAGCAGATTTGAGTCTCGATACCATTTTAAAATACCTAGGCCTGCCAGAAGAGCCTAAACCCCATCATGGGTTAAATGGAGCTAAATATGAAGCAGAAGCATTTTCCCGCCTTTTGCACGGTAAAAATTTATTGCCAGAGTTTGCCCAGTATCCAATAATTCATATCCAATAATATGTGTGGCATTGTAGGCATCATCACTAGCGAAAAACGTAATCTAGTTCCTGAGATTATTTCATCCCTAAAAAATCTTGAGTATCGTGGTTACGACAGTACTGGTATAGCGATTATCAATACAGGGGAAATCAGGCGGGTACATAGACTTGGCGCGCCGAGCGATGTTTTCGTGCCACAACAGATTTCAGAGGAGCTTGGAGTTACTAGCGACGGACTTTCTGTAGCCATTGGTCACAATAGATGGGCAACGCACGGTAAGCCATCTGAGGAAAATGCTCATCCGCACTTTGATTGCACAGATACACTGGCGATTGTGCATAACGGGACGATATTAAATCATGAATTGTTGCGAAAGGAACTTATCGCGCTCGGCCACACATTTTCATCCACAACAGATACCGAGGTAATACCACACCTTATAGAGCAAAAAATAAAAGAAGGGAGTTCGGTTAAGGATGCATTCCTAGACACAGCTGCGTGCCTCGATGGTAGCTTTGGCCTTGCATTAATTTCATCAAATGAACCAGATCGTCTTCTCCTAGCAAAACACGGTAGTCCGCTCCTTTTTGGTGTGCTCAAAGATACCTTAATCGCCGCATCAAGTTCAAACGCAATTCTCGCATACACGAATACTTTTATTACTCTTGCAGATGGAGAGTACGCCGACCTTTCAATTGGTAGCGGGAATGTATCGTACAAAATCGGTACGATACAGGACAGAGAAAACTTAATTACAAAGGAAACAACAACGATTACTGATCATTCACGAGAAGACATGTCAATGGGGGAGTATGAGTCGTTTATGAAAAAAGAAATTCATGAGCAACCCTCTGTTTTTAGAACCACAATACTGGGGCGTTATGATGAGACAACTGGTGACGCGGTTTTGGGTGGATTAATCGACTACGAGGATATGCTACGTCACGCTAGGCAGGTGATTACTGTTGCATGTGGTACAGCACACAATGCGGCACTTGTTGGCGGAATACTCATTGAAACATTAGCCAATCTCCCTGTTAGAAATGAAATCGCATCAGAGTTTCGTTATAAAAAGGTGCCAATAAGCCCCGAGGAAGCAATACTTTTTGCGGTAAGCCAGTCTGGAGAAACAGCAGATACTCTTGAGTCGGTAAAGGAAGCGCGTCGTAAAGGTTATACTACCTTTGGTATTGTGAATGTTGTTGGAAGCGCTATAGCAGAAGCTGTCGATGCTGGGGTGTACGCAAGGGCAGGGTTTGAGATTGGCGTGGCGTCTACCAAAGCCTTTATTGCACAACTTGCCATTTTTTATTTACTTGCAATAAAATTAGCGCGAGAAAGAGGTATGACGCCACAAGAAGGACAAAGTATTTTGAACGAGCTCAATAAAATTCCGAATCTAATGATAAAAACGTTGGAGACAACTGAGTCTGAAATAAAGAGGCTTGCCGAGAATTACGCAAGCAAAGGAATTAGAACAATAAATTTCCTCGGACGCGGGATCCACGTGCCGATATGTATCGAAGCATCACTAAAGTTCAAGGAATTAACATATCTTGAAACAGGGAGCTACCCGCTGGGCGAGCTTAAGCATGGACCAATAGCAATTATTGATAATAATGCTCTCTCAATCATCATTATGCCGCATGACGATCTCTTTGCATTAAATAAAAATTCTTTGGAACAAGTTCTCTCTAAGGGTGGAAATGTAATTGTCGTTACTGACGAGCTAGGCGCGCAAAATTTAGTACTACAAGATATTGAAGTCATAATAATCCCAACTCTAAAAAATCAGCTTCTATATCCTGCTCTAGAGATTCTTCCGCTTCAACTTTTTGCCTATCACTACGCTCGCGCGCTAGGAAACAATGTCGATAAACCTCGCAATCTTGCAAAATCGGTAACAGTGGAATAAGTCGTGTAATACTTCTTATAGACAACACGGGTCATTTATTACTTATGAAAAAAGAAAACGTCAACCTGCCTAAAATACTTACGGTTCTTACCAAACTGTTTCCTGAACCAAAATGTGCTCTTCATTACGCGAAACCATTGGAACTTCTCGTTGCTGTTATTTTGTCTGCGCAATGCACCGATAAAAAAGTGAACGAGGTCACGAAAGAGCTTTTTAAAAAATACAAAACATTAAACGATTATATAAATGCCAAACCTGATGAACTTGAAAAAGATATTTATTCAACAGGTTTCTACAAAGCTAAAGCAAAAAATATTCTTGCCGCCGCGCAAACAATAAAAAAAGATTTTGGTGGAAAGATTCCAAAGACGATGATGGAGATGATAACTATTCCTGGTGTCGGCAGAAAAACTGCAAATGTTGTTCTCGGAGAATTATATGGCACAAGTGAAGGCATCGCCGTCGATACACACGTCATCCGTTTGTCACGACTCCTTGGTCTCACGAAGTACCGCGAAGCGCACAAAATCGAACGAGATCTAATGGTAATTGTCCCTAAAAAAGACTGCGTTCGTTTTTCACACACGCTTATTCTTTACGGACGCGAGTACTGCTCGGCACGGAAGCACAGTCACGCGAATTGCCCGCTCGGGAAATTTTATGTAAAGTAATAGGGTATTTGTGTTATAATTTAGATCATGCGCGGTTTGATTTTGATAATCACTGGGATAATTTTTCTAGCGATTCTAAGTTGGTATGTGCTGCCAAAAGCACCGCAAGCGCCCACCCCAGAACCACAGCAAAAGTCCATGACATTCACCATCACTAGCCCTGCATTTGAGACGAACGGAGTGATTCCCGCGCGTTTTACCTGCGACGGCAAAAACATTTCGCCCGAACTCATTTTTTCAAATATCCCAGAGGGAACACAGAGTCTGGCCCTTACAATGGAGGATCCTGATGTACCACATTCTATTCGTCAAGATGGAATGTGGAATCACTGGGTAGTATGGAATATCCCACCAAATACAACGGCGATCAAAAAGGGTGAGCTTACGCAAGGAGTAGTTGGTATTGGCACAAGCGGAGAATCATCATATATGGGCCCATGTCCACCTGATCGTGAGCATCACTATATTTTTACATTGTACGCACTCGACAGCGTTCTTAATTTACCAAGCAATTCAACAAAAGAAAAACTTTTGCAGACACTTACCCCGCATCTTATTCAAAAAGCTATCCTAATAGGGCGCTATAATCGCAAATAGCAATAAAGGTCTGTGTCGACGTAACGTGTCATAGGGGAAATGGGTAAGTAATGTGTGGATTGAATCTATGTTATTAAATGAAGAAGAGAATTGGCAAAATACATTCCACCGTCGCACAATCAAGCTTTAGTGCAACGCTACACAAACCCATGAGGTGTGTATAAACGTGGGGTTGACAAAAACGTTTGTCTTGTGTATACTGAACCTTAGTAGAAGCAGTAAAAATTAGACCTTTGAAAACCTAGGTTATTTAACTTCCTTGAAAGGAGAGTCATCATGTGCAAAATTATCGTTATGCTTTTCTCGTTCTCGTTGCTGTTTGGATTCCAAAACGTGGCAGTAGCAGAACCACTCCCTGTATCGACTAGTGACTACTGTATCGTCACACATGTCGTTCGTAATGGCGAAACCCTTACGAAAATTGCCCAAAATTTCGGGGTACCGATAGAAAGCATCCTGTCTTCGCGGTTCAATTCCGCTTTGGCAAGGCGCAATAATCCGAACCTTATTTTTGTGGACGAAAAGATCGCCATACCGCTTCCGGCTACTACGGCGGTTAAATCAGTACCCATAGCGCCAAAAGTAGCGACGAGTTCGACTGAAACAACACCAGCAGTCTCACCTACCGAAACTTTCTTAAAGGAAGGGATGCCGTATGTGAAAATTGCTTTCTTACTAGCCGTTTTCACGTCAGTCGAGCTCTTTCTGTTTGGTGTATATTTCCTCGTGCGAGATTGGAGAAATAAAAACACTAGTGAAGGCAAAGCCGCTAATCAAGTTTACGGCCCGGAAAAGGCGGTGTCGTGCATGCAAGGGGTGACGTCGGCGGAGGGAATCATTGAAACACTCGGTGAAGCGAGGGTGAAAGATCTGGTCCTTGCAATGCATATGCCGATAGTGATTGATGAAAAGGGCAACCAAGTGTTGCTTTGTAATATTTCAAGATTTATGCAAAATGAGAAATTGAAGATGTTCCAAGGCGGCCTCGTCAAAGACTTGAGCAGAAATATCAAGACTCTGGGAGAAGCGTAGCCTAAGCTTACGAATAACGAAGTTACAGTCAGTCAGTCATCTAGAGGAAGCAACAATACGGAAGTAGTTGCAGACAAAGGATGGATAACATTGTAAATACCCTGGCAAAACACGCCAGGGTATTTTTTTAAAAAAGCGTGCGACTGAATGTTTTTGAGTGGGGAATAAATAAACCCGCTCGCTCTACCTACCGCCTGTTTTATTGGGGAGTAGAAGTAAATATAGTGTCGCACAATTAACCTTGTCAAACCGACGCACAAGTAATATACAAAAGCTTGACAATTTGGTGGAAATTGTTATGATTCATTTGTCGGTATTAAGGAGTTATTAACAATTTAATATACCCATTGTCCTGAAAAAGGATCACCCCGAAAGGGTTGACGCGAACAATGGCTTGTCTCTACTACAATTTTACCAGTAACTTTGGTACAATTGTCTTTAGAAATATTTTCTGCTTGCAGTTGAGGGGGCTACTCCCACTCATAAAAATATTTGGGTACAAGCCCAGTTGATTCGCGTCACTGGGTTTTGTATTTTTATGGAACAACACATACAAGAGTTTCTAGAGTTCAAGACAGGAGGAAGACTAAAAAAGTCATCGGCGCGAGACTATCGAAATTCTCTTAACAAGTTTAATGTCATTGTCGGTAAACCTTTGGAGGAAATAAAAAGGGAAGACATTGTAAAGTTCAGGAACATATTAAATATGAGCTACGCGCCTAAAGCGGTCGAGCATCATTTTAATGTCGTGCATTGTTTTATTAAATTCTGGAATCCAGAGGTTGAAACAATTTCTCACGAGAGAATCGAGGTGCCATTAGCAAGGTCAAATCCACGGCTTACAATAACCGAAGCAGAGCATCGTCAGATGCTTGATGTTCTCGAGGATAACAACTATGGAGACCTACAAAAGAAACTGTGCTTACAACTTCTCTGGGATTGTGGGTGTAGAGTAGGCGAGCTTTTGTCGGTAAATCTAGACGATATTGATTTTGACAATCGAAAAGTAAGGATCAGTACAGAAAAAACCAAGAAAGAGCGTGTATTATTTTGGAGTGAAGATACCCACAAAACTCTGTGCAAAATACTACCTATAAGGTGGGAGATCAAAAGAGGGAACGCACTCTTTGTTGGAATGTACAATACTGGAGAATATTCTGATCGTGTGACCTCAAAAACAATTCAAAGGTGGTTTAAACAAATTAAACTTCGAGCTGGCATAAAGCGTCAAATAGTTCCGCATAGCTACAGACACTCAAGAATTCAGCGTTGGATTGGTGCAGGCATCTCGCTTATTGAGGTCTCGTACCTATCAGGGCACAACAACACATATTCTCTTGAGCACTACATGAGGCTTGGGACAGCACAAGTGGAGGCTGTGGCCCGCAAGGCTATGTAGGGTTTTATCGCGATTGTGCCAAGGGCTTACTAGACACAAAATAGTGTTTTGGGTGTTTTTCTATTCTTAAATGATACTGATGCTAATTGTATTGTATGGAAAATTGCTATGCGAGGCAGTGTAAAGTATAATGGATACTATAAGAGATGAATTATGGAGAGAGTACGCAAGACCAACAACATAAAAACAAAATCAGAAAATATGCGTACTAAAAAATTCACAAAAAAACAACTCGGGAATACCCTTTTTGAAGGTGATTGTCTAGAAGCAATGTCTCAATTCCCCGATAAGAGTATTGATATGATTTTGTGCGACCTACCTTACGGGACAACCCAAAACAAATGGGACAGTGTAATTCCACTAGACGCTTTGT
>Ga0209518_1000081_pt1 | contig 132521 bp, 144 predicted proteins | sample RifGroB1_FD_183993 | JGI IMG/M metagenome (GOLD analysis project Ga0209518, IMG submission 183993) | Groundwater microbial communities from Rifle, Colorado, USA - Groundwater B1 (SPAdes) (version 2) | ecosystem: Environmental > Aquatic > Deep subsurface > Groundwater | place: Rifle, Colorado...
TGAAGGCGACAATTTAGTTTTGAAGAACATGAAGACCGGCAAACAAAAGAAAACTACTATAGATACTTTGCCAAATGCAATCAGGTAAGATTCGACTTGCCGTCCTACTGCTTATCCTCGCCAATGTAATCTGGGGAGCGTCTTTCCCGATCTATAAGTGGTCTTTGGAAGTGATACCTCCCTTCTCTTTTGCATTCCTTCGATTTTTTATTGGCGCGCTTATTATTCTGCCTTTCGTAATAAAATCATTAAAAGTATCCCGTCAAGACATTCCGCTTCTGGTATTGGTATCCATATTCTCAGTCACTATCCAAATTCCGCTTCTGTTTTTGGGACTTAACCTCTCCCCAAGCATAAACGCTCCGATAATAATTTCTTCCGGCCCAATATTCCTTATAATCGCATCCGTTCTTTTTCTCAAAGAAAAACTAAGACTTAAAGTGCTCCTCGGAACACTCGTTAGTCTTTTTGGAGTTCTTGTAATAATCCTTCGCCCCTTCTTTGAAGGAGGATTCTCAACGGATGGAATTCTAGGAAACTTTTTTATTTTTCTGGCAACGTTTTGCGGCGTAATTCAGGCGATTGTTCTAAAAAAGATTACGGTTCGAAATAATCCTCTAACCGTAACTTTCTGGATGTTTTTAATAGGTTCGCTCCCTCTCCTGCCTTTGGCTCTCCGGGAAGCGGAAAAGTTTGACATATTTGCGATTAACACACAAGGAGCGATAGGTCTTATCTACGGAATAGTGCTCGCGGCTGTTTTGGCTCATTATTTCCTGGCCTTCGGAATTAAATACATAAAAGCCTCAGAAGTCGGAGTATTTACCTATGTGGATCCAATTGCTACAGTTATTATCGCCGTTCCCCTACTGCATGAAGCCATAACATTTCCCTATCTCATAGGCGCAGTTCTTGTTTTCCTGGGGATTTTTATCGCTGAGGGCCGCCTCCACTGGCATCCGCTCCATAAGCTGAGGGAGATTTAGAGGGCTCTTCTTCCCAGCTCGTATTTATCCGCAGTTTTCTTATCAAGAGCAGGCTGCTCTACACCCATTAGCTCAAGTGTGTAGTGCAAAGATATTTCAGCAAGGTCTTTCCTGCCAAAAGTTCCTACCCTATGAACACGGAACCCCTGTTGTTCGCTAGATCCCGATTCTTTATTTCCACCCATAAGACTGGCGATTATAGCAGGAATCTACGCTTCTTTCCAGAGATCTTCCAAAATTTATTTTGATCCCAATTCGTCTTTGAGCCATTTTTCAACTTCTTTTGTGGTTTGCTTAACGGACGTGGAGTATAAAACATAAGTTTCGTAGCTGTGGAGCTTTTTAATTTCTTTATTTACTTTTTCAAAGTTTTCTTCCACAGATTCAAACATTACCAAAACCTCATTGGCACTTTCCCTCTTCCCTTTCCACAAGTAGCTGGAGTTGACCGGAACTTGCTTGGCACAAATAACTAACTTTTTATCAATAAGGACTTTTGAGATTCTATCTGCTTCCCAATCGTCCTTACACGTCAAGTAAAAAATCGCCATCTTCATAAATTTAGTTCTTGTCTCCATTTATTTGGAAAATTCACTCCATCAAAGAGAACAAACTGACTTGGAATTATTTTGTAGAACTTATGGGGAGTTTCAGGATCTTTCATTAACTTTTCAATAGTTTCGATGGGGAAAATTCTATCTTTATATACCGAAGTTGCGTGATCAATGTTTTTTTGATCAGTCAAAACTTGCGCCGTTCCTTTTAGTTGCAATCCCCTTGGTGTATCTTTGGGAGTTTGAGGAATGATAATTGCAGCGGCAACATTTGGATTTTTAATGATGTCCTCCGAATGCTTTCTTGTTATCGAAGAGAACCAATAAATATTCATTTCATCATCTGCTGCGAACCAAACGCTACAAACCCAAGGCTGGTCATTAACTGATGTTGCAAGCTGCATCAATTTGGCTTCTTGAAGGTATTCTTTAATTAACTTTCTTAAGTTCATATTCATGTTAACCTAAGGTCACCAAACTCATCCCGCCATCAACTGTTAAAACTTCACCGCATATGACATCACTTTTTGCGAGAAAAACTATACTATCTGCAATTTCCTCTGGCTGAATCATTCTCTTAATTAAATGGGCTCGACCTAGTTCCTCCTGCTCTTTTTTATCAGGACTACCCCATTGAGGCGTATTAACTCGCCCAGGAGCAATAGCATTAACTAATATTTTTGGGGCGACTTCCTTTGCAAGATTCTTTGTGTAGTTTTCAAAAGCAGCTTTGAAGGCAGAATATGCTATAGCAGTTGGCCTACCATGACCGAGTCTTCCATGAATTGAGGATACATTAACTATTCGCCCTTCTTTCATTATCTCCAAGACATATTTAGTCACAATCACGCTACTTAAAAAGTTATTCTTATAAATATTGTCAAATGCTTCGATGTTGGTCGGGCTATCGCTTTCATCAAAAATGCCAGCATTATTAACCAGTATATCGAGGGATCCAAATTGCTTCTTTATTTTATCCAACATTTCAGAAACATCGTTTACATCTGACACATCTGCTTGCAGAACTATATTGTCTTTCGAATGCTTATTGCACTTTTCTAGAGCTTCTTTTGCACCGTTTGAATCAGATCTAAAGTTAATAATTACCTTAGCGCCTTCTTTTGCAAAGGCTATAGCTGTTGCCCTACCGATCCCACTTGAAGCCCCCGTTACTAAAACAACCTTATTTTTAAAATCCATGGGAGAATTATATCATTCTTGCGTTTTGCTTGACTGGATAGTCTTGACTATGTCAAAGACCACTTTTCATCCAGTTTATAACTTCGTCCTGTAGATTCAGGGAAATCCATTCATCGCTGACTTTCATTATTAGCAATTTGTCTGAAGTACTAAAATGAGGTCGCATGTTATCCATTACGTACTCCTTAGCATACGATGTTTTTATTAACCAAGTGTTTTTTAAAGGCCTAGCCCAATATCCAAAAGACATAATTTTGTTTTCAATACTGGCTTCAGAGAAATTCCCTAGAAGGGATAGCTCGTATGTTATAAGAAAAGTATTCATGTTAAGACTCTCCCCTTCTCTTAGACTGATCACTGCTAACCACACCTGTATCGGCGGCGCCTTCATCCTCGGGCGGAGGTTCAGATGCAGCCGGTATGCTCTCTAACTCTTTAGATTCGGGTATTTTGAAAGAATGACCAAATACCTCGTTCAAAAATGCTGAGATTGAAGTATATGAAGAGTTGATATTTAGATCTTTTTTTATATCAGAGTGAATTTCGTTCTTTTCATAATTCGTAAAATAATCAGAATCATCGGTACAGATAAACAGCTCGTATCCCTTTTTACTTTGAAGGAAAACGATTGCACTCTCGATTATAATACAGTCAGGCTGAATATCGTAAATCGGTATATATCTACCTTTGTCATCCTTTTTGGGATTAACATGCATGTCAAATGGCTTTAGGGATTTGAGTCCACGACGATATGCCCTGATTAAAATATCAGAATCCAAATTAATAATAGGAGTGGTTTCTTTATTATTGAGAATTGATTCAATTATGTCCCCAGACTTTTGTATTTCCCCTTGCGCATCTGCTAGTTTTTCAGATAATTTACCGACTATTTCTCTTACTACACTATTTGGCAATTTGAGTTTTGCCCCTGTTGTCGCAGGAGAGTCTCCTTTAATCTTAGAAATGTAAAAATCATAAGTCTTACCCAACTCTTCTAGCTTTTCTTTCTTAATCCTTCTGTATTCATGAACTACTGCTTCCGACAAGATTAACTGTACTTTTCCTTTTTTAATCAGAGTAGCAAAAGCCTCAAGGGTTTCAAGATTTTCTCCGGCATCTTTAAATTCCCCCTCATTCTTGCTTATTAAAAACCAATTTTCAAAGAACTTTATAAGTTGATTGCTGTCCAATATAAGATATTTTATGGCAGGAGACGATGATTTAGGCATACGTACGGATAATAGCATTTTATAGGTAAATTGCAATCATTCTTGTTTTTAGGTTCAATTTAGGATATAATTTAACTATGAAACAGGCGATTCACCCACAATATTTCTCTGAAGCACAAGTAATTTGCGTCTGCGGGAATAAATTTACAACCGGTTCGACCCGGGAAGTAATTCACGTGGAGCTCTGCTCCAACTGTCATCCTTTCTACACAGGCGAGCAAAGATTCGTCGATACGGCGTCACGAATTCAAAAATTTCAGGACAAACAGGTAAAAGCCAAAACTTATGTCGTTAGAAAGGCTAAAAAGCAGGCTGACCAAGCACAAAGAGACAATGGCCCCAAGACTCTTCGGGAGATGCTATCAAGCATTAAGTAGATAGAAAAATCCTCTATGGATGACTACAGACAGTCTTTAATTCAAGACCTCGACAAAAAAATTGAAGAAGCCAAAACTCTCCTTTCTGACCCCTCTATGGCAGACTTGGCGAAGTATGAAATCCAAAACCTAGAGCTTCAAAAGGGTCAGATACTTGGTAATTTCTCTAAGCCAGGCGAAGATTTGGAAGAGTCGCTGGATGACAGAGACATAATTTTTGAAGTACAGGGAGCAGCTGGAGGAGATGAAGCAAAAATCTGGGCCGAAGATCTAACACGAATGTATTTAAGGTTTATTGAAAAAAGCAAACTAAAGGTAGAAAGAATTGACGAAACAGTTTACAGAATTTCAGGCCCCTCCCCTTTTAAAACATTTAAATACGAAGCAGGCGTACACAGAGTACAGCGAATTCCCGCCACTGAAAAAAGAGGAAGAGTGCATACGTCTACGGCTACAATCTCCATACTTCCCGAACTTGAAGATGTAGACCTTCATGTTAGCCCGGACGACGTTGAATTTGCAGCTTTCCGCTCAGGTGGACACGGAGGGCAAAACGTTAACAAGGTGTCTACAGCCGTAAGAATAGTACATAAACCCTCAGGAATCGTAGTAACCTCTCAATCCGAGCGGTCTCAATCACAGAATCGGGAAATTGCGATGAACCTGCTTCGCGCAAAGCTTTGGGAGGCAGAAGTTGAGCGAAAACATGGAGAAATATCTTCGCTCAAAGCTACTCAGGTGGGGCGGGGCATGCGGTCAGAAAAGATAAGGACCTATAATTTCCCCCAGGATAGATTAACTGATCACAGAATTAATAAATCCTGGCATAATCTGGAAGAGATTATGGAAGGAGAAGGATTAGAAAATGTTATGGCAGAAACCGCAGATAGCATCCTCAGCCAGTAATACAAGGTAAATTCCCGCAAAATTTAATATAAAAGAAATTGTCATAAATTTATAGGTTTTCATCTTTGAAATTCCCATAAGACTCACCCCTACTTCGTCAGGCAATGGAGACGCGATAACTAACGCTCCAACAACCGGAAGTGTCCAATGAAAATACTTACTGTGCAGAATATGAGTCAGATGATTTCCTCCAAAATGGTTATAGATTTCTTCAACTTCCTTTAATAGATCGTCTTTTACAAACTTAAATATCGTCAAGTCTCCGACTAACGCTCCGATTGCTGCTATTAGCGAAAGCTCAAATGAAGGCATGGTCTCATTTAAAGTAAGAAGAATTAAAAGTCCTGTTGGCATAGTAAATATCCAAACAAAAAGCATTCCTCCTAAAAACGCGCCCAATAAACCAAAACTTCCAAGGTGCGAGAGAAACTCGTGGAGAGGCTGAAATCTAGAAAGAACTATTGCCAATATTATACTTATAAAAAGAACCGCCAGGTTTTTGTATCTAAAATGAAGGTGTTTGGTAAGCATATTTAGGAAAAGGTATCTTTCATGTCCTTCTGTCTATATTTTTCAATTAACTCCATGTGGTTCTCATCGACTAAAATTTTTGCCAGATGGTGGCCTCCGGCAATATGCGGAATAACCACGTAGTCTGCTCCTTCTTTATAAAGCTCTCTTGCCTCATGTTTTTCTAAAGCCAATAGAACCACTTTTGGTTTTTTCTTAAGATTCTTAATACTTTTTAAAAGAAGTAGATTATCCTCCAAGTCCGAGATCGTTGAAATAATAAGCTTTGCCTTATCAATTTGAGCAAGCTTTTGAATCTCCTCATCTGCGATGTCCCCGTAGAACGAAATGACTCCATCTTCTTTTAGAGTCTCTACTATATCGGGGTTAAAGTCTACGGCAACTATTTTTGTTTTTTCGTCCTTTTTTAAAGCTTCCAAAATGCTTTCTCCCATCCTTCTAACGCCTATCAAAACTACATGGTCGCGAATTTTCTCGCCTGTAATTCTTTTTTCCCTTATGTTACTTCTTTCAAAAATATCAAGAAAAGGAGATAGAATTTTATATAAATAGTTATTGTTTAAGATCATGTACGTTGAGATAACAAAAGTCACTGCTCCCACAAAAGTCACAAGCGATACAGCTTGATCGGATACATGCCCTATCCTATTTCCCATGAACATTAGAATGAGTGAAAATTCCGAGATTTGAGCTACAGTAAGCCCCGCCATAAAACCTGTTCTTTTTCTATAACCTAGAAGTCCCATAATTACCATAACTATAATAGGGTTACCTATTAGAACAAATGCCGACAAAATAATTCCCGGGATTAAAATTTCTGAGAAATCTGAAATAAGAAGCCTTGTCCCCAATGTTACAAAAAATATTGTGATGAAAAAATCTCTAAGAGGCCGAACTCTTGAGATTATCTGATAACTTTCGACAGAGTTAGCTAGGGCAAGTCCTGCTAAGAAACCTCCTATCTCAATAGAAAACCCAATCAAGGGAGAAGTCACCAAGGCTGAAAGTCCAAAAGCCCAGGCAATACTAAAAAGAAAAAGTGTTTCTGGAGAATGTGAAATTTTGTTTATAAAATAAGGGAGGAAATGCCAGCTTAAAAGTATCACCCATCCGAAAAGCACAACTGCTTTAAGAACTATTGTAAAAAACTCAAATAGTGATAGCGATCCTCCGCCTGTAAATCCTGAGAGAAGAATTAAAGCAATTATGGCAACAAAATCCTGAACCAGTAAGAATCCTACGGATATTTTTCCATACAGGCTGCTTAGGTCCTTTTTATCCGATAAAAGTTTAACAATTATAATAGTGCTTGAGAATGTTAAAGCAATGCTTATGTACAATGCGGCTATCGAAGAAAAACCTAAGAAAACGGATAGAGCATATCCTACTACCGACGTGAAAAGGATTTGCGCAACTCCTGTGATAATAGAAATTTTTCCCACAGAGCGGAGTTCTGAAAATCTGAGTTCAAGCCCCAGCATGAAAAGAAGAAGCGTTATTCCTATCTCAGCAAGAGACGTTATTACTTCCTTCCCTTGGAGATGAATTACCCCTAAGGGACCGAGTATTACTCCTGCTAATATATAGGCAAGAACTGGGGGCTGTCTGAGGAATCTGAAAAAAATGGAAAGAGCCGCTGCCAAAACAATGATTAGAGTAAGCTCCGTATAAATATTACCCACAATTATATATTACCCTGCCCGCAATGCTTCACGCAAGCGATGCAGGCGGGCCTGCCCGCAATGGCCTTACACAAGATTTTCTGCAAAAGTTTCAAACTTGCATGGCAGGCGGGAGGTAATAAATTTCTTCTTCAAGATCAATAAGGTAATTTTTCTTTATTACATCTTTTGCCGTCTGTATTAAAGACCTAACGTCATTTGACGAAGCACTCCCTTTATTTACTATAAAATTAGGATGCTTTTCTGAAATCTGCGCTCCGCCCGCTTCTCTTCCCTTAAGGCCAGACAGAGCCAAAAGTTTTGCAACGGGAACTATGGGAAAAGGGTCGTCTTTTATATAGGCTTTAAATTCCTCCCTAAACTGATCCGGAATAGTGTCGTAAGGAATATTTTTAAACGTACTTCCTATATTTGGATAGTCAAGGGGATGCTTCTTGTTCCTGTAGGAGGTTTTTTCGTAAGTCGCGCTTCTTATCTCTTCCCTGTCTCCTCGCTTGAATTCAAATACTGCACTCACTATCATCTCCCTCTCCCCTTCCCCTTTTTTGAATATGCTCGTTCTGTATCCGAAATTACACTCACCTGCTGCTCTTGTCTTTTTCTCAAGCGTTTTAAGATCCACGCTTTCTACCGATTTAATACTATCTTTCGTCTCCCCCTTAAATGCCCCGGCATTTCCGCGAGTTGCACCGCCCACTGTTCCTGGAAGTCCGCCGGCCCACTCAAGCCCGGACAGAGAATTCTCAATACAAAAATCAACGAGATCTTTGAAAGAAGTGCCCGACCCCGCCTCTACATTAACCCCATCAATTAACTTTAAATGCGATATTAAGTTTCGCAAAACAAGTCCGGAAAATCCTTTATCGTCTATTAAAACATTTGTTCCCGAACCCAGAATGAACACTTCAGGCCTGCTCTCGCCATTTGGAAACATGCCGTAAAATTCCGATAAGCCTTGCTTTAAATCTTCTACAGATTTTACCTCTAGAAAAAAAGATGCTGGACCGCCTATTTTGTAGTTACTAAAATCTTTAAGGGGAATATTTCTTTGCATTTTAGACATTGATGTTAAGGCTTTGGGGTATGGGGTTATTTTAACAGCTCTTCTATCGCCTTTTCAAGCACGGCATCGTGCTTTAAGTCTTTTTCATCGGGTTTAACTTCAATATCAGGCTTAAGCCCGACGACGTTTATCCACTCTTCATTAGGCGTTAACCATTTAGCTATAGTTATATGGAGACCCGCCCCGTCGCCTAGATCTTCTGCCTGCTGGACAGTACCCTTTCCAAATGAATTCTCACCAAGAAGAGTGGCTCTTCCATGGTCTCTTAAAGCACCAGCCACAATTTCAGATGCACTCGCAGATCCTTTATTAATAAGAACTATTAGGGGAATTTCCTGAAGAAGGCCTTTTCTTTCTGCACGCAGAATTGTCTTTTTTCCATTCCCCTCTTCTTCAATTACTACTACCGAGTCCTGCTTTAGGAATTCAGACGAAATAAATGCCGCATCAGAAAGATATCCACCCGGGTTATTTCGAAGATCAAGGATCAAGCCTTCTACGGATTTTCCTCCGTTTGTTTCAAGAGTTATTTTATTAACCGCCGAAAGCCATTCCTTATTGGTATTATCCCCGAATTGAGACAGGCTTATATAGGCAATTTTCTTGTCTTTTGCGCTTGGGAGTTTGACTGAGTCTATATCCCCGACTTTTTTAACCCAGGACTCTGTGCTCTCCACAGTTATTACGTCGCGTACTATTTTAATTTTGGTCGTTTCCTTAGCGTCTTTATGAAGAACAGTTAAAACAACTCCTGTCCCCTTCGGCCCTCTTATTTTTTCTACAGCCTGAGACAGGCTCCACTTGAAAGTACTTTTCCCATCTACTTCAAGTATCGTATCCCCGGGTCTAACTCCGGCATTAAGCGCAGGACTTCCTTTCAGGGGAGCTACAACAATTATCCTGTCTTCCTCTGTTCCGAGCTCCGCGCCTATACCCTGGAATTGTCCGGCAAGCCCTGATTTAAAGTCTTCATTTTGCTGGGGCGGGAAATAGGAAGTAAATGGATCTCCTATGCTTCCCACCATTCCCCCTATCGCACCGATAAGCATTTTTTGCGCATCGAGTTTTGACTTATCATAGTATTCTGCCTCAAGTTTTTGCCAGACTATCCAGAAAGGGGCAAAGTCAATGCTTGTTAAAGCCGGGGGAGGCTCTTTGCTTTGAACGATTATTACGGGTTTATAATTCTTCCATGCTAAATTAATCCTGGTAACACCTATGTAATAGCCCACAAGAAGAGCTATCAACACTAAAATAACCGTCTGAAATCTAATTAGTTTTTTTTCTCCGTTCATAGCTTAACTATTAGCTTTTTTGAGGCATCGAGGATAACTTTCTGTCCGCTTTCAAATTTAGAAATATCCTCTCCTTTTATTTTTATAACAGGTGTTGGAATTTTTCTCTCTGAAAAGGTCTCAAGCACTGAGTCGGGAACATCACGAACTATAACTCCTATTGCGCCCATACCTATTGCCTTGGCAAGGGTATCCCTGTCTACTCCTCCTGCCAGAAGAATTTTTCCCCGTATTTTGCTATTTATTTCCTGATAGTCTAGCTTCTCCCCTGCAGATATAACTTCTCCTTCTGCTATATCCCCTGATGAATTGATCCCAAGAATTGATTCTCTTTCCGTTTTTACTGTTATTTTCCGGTCGTCTACTTCCTCTACCACTCCGTCCACCGGCGAGTGGATTGTTTGGGACTGAGAAGAACTTGCCAATATATAAAACTCTCCTGCCTCTTCATCAAATTTCGATACAATTCCTGAGATTTTACTTGTTACTGTCTTTTTACCAAAAACTCCTTTTACCTCAGCAATTACTTCTCCAGCCAATACCGAATCCCCTGGGTATTTTTTGAGATATTTTTTCACTTTATTTTTTTTTATGCCTAGATTAGGACCCAGACTTACAGATACTGCCAGGCTCTTTTCACTTTCAGCCAGTACCTGTCCTGCGGATACTTTTTCTCCACTCTTTACTTTTATTTGGAAGCCATCCGGAAGTAGTATTGGCAGAGATGTCATTTTAAATTAATTGGCAACAAAAGGCAGTAATGCTAAATGCCTTGCGTACTTAATATTTCTCGCAAGTCCGTTTTGGTGCTTGGAGCAAAGTCCTGTTCGGGATCTTGAAATTATTTTTCCTCTTTCGGTAATAAATCTTTGAAGATAAGAAACCTCCTTAAAAGAAGGGGTCCTTTTTTCTTCGCAGAAATAACACTTCTTAGGAGCTGTTTTTATTCTTCTTGGTTTATGGGTTTTTTTGGATTTTGGCATGAGTTAAAAAGGTATGTCATCGGGGGCAACTTCCTCGGCCGGCTCTTTTTTTACAGGCTTTCCTCCCTTGCCCTCTTTAGCCCCGCCTGCCGGACGGGCAGGTTTAGCGGCAGAGGGTTTGGTTTCTTTTTCTGGTGCTTCCTGCGCTTCTTCTTTTTCTTCTGATTCTTCTGATTCCTCAGCTTTTCTTGCGCCCCTGCTGTCCAAAAGTATCATGTCTGAGATTATTATCTCAGTCGTTGTTTTTTGTGTTCCGTCTTGCGCATTCCAGCTTCTGGTAGAAAGCCTTCCCTCAACAAAGACCTTTCTTCCTTTTACAAGAAATTGACTACAAAGCTCTGCCAACTTATTCCAGGCAACAATTTTATGAAACTCTGCATCTTCTTTCTTCTCACCTGAGTCAGTTGTCCAGGAACGATTGGTAGCTATACCAAAAGAACAGACAGCAGTCCCCTGCGGAGTGTAGCGAAGCTCCGGGTCTCGGGTTAAATTCCCGATTAACTGTACTCTGTTCAAACTTCTTGGCATATTAATTTCCCCTTATCAAAATATGTCTCAAAACACTGTCTTGGGAAGTAATTCTTTTTTCAAAATCCGAAGGAAGTGCGTTTTCTGACTCAATATCTATATTCACATAAAAACCGGACACTTCCCTTTTTATGGGATAGGACAAGGGTTTTTGACCCCAATCTTCTTCTTTTGATATTTTTGCGTCCTTAAGACTGTCTTTAACCCCTGATAAAATCTTTTTTCTATCAGCTTCTTTTAAAGAAGTTCTTAAAACCAGAACCAAATCGTATTTCCTCATATTAAGTCCACTAATCCTAGCATAGAAACATAGCAAATATCAAATAGTAAACTATGAATCATGAATTATGAATTATGAGTTAGAGAATGCGAGTCTTTGGAATTTTCGAGACTATACCTGATGAATAAATTAAGTGTTAAATATAAGATATTAAATATAAACACGCGAAATGTCCATTTGAAATGCAACTGAACGCCGTTGTGGTTAATTTTTGTTTTAAAGCCAAACATTTAAAAAGGCGTTCACTTAGCGAGCGGGGAGTAAGCTTGGAGTTAGATAAAAACTTAAAGCGAGCGGCACTTTCAATATGGATATGAGCGGGGTTCTAAAATAGATGAAAATTTCGATGCGAGCAGTCTTAAAACTCAAAAGCGAGCTCAGCGCAATTTTTAAGCAAGCAGGACCCCGAAATGTGTCATGTACCTATTTTGAACTCAATGATGTCTCCATCACGAACAACATATTCGCGGCCTTCAAGTCTTGCACGTCCGTGTTCACGGCTGCCTTTCCATCCGCCAAACTCAACAAAATCCGCGTAGGACACGACTTCTGCTTTTATAAATTTGCGCGTAAAATCAGTATGAATCTCTCCTGCGGCAGTGAGCGAGGTGGAACCGAATCGAACTGTCCATGCTTTTACTTCTTTTTCCCCGCAAGTTAGAAAAGAAATAAGGCCTAATTCCTCATATGCTTTTTGAATAAGTCGCTCAAGTCCCGATTTCTCAAGTCCTAAATCTCTAAGATATTCTTTTTGCTCCTCGTCTGACAAACTGGCAAGCTCAGACTCGATCTTGGCTGAGATAACTACTAACTTCTGACTGCTAACTTCTAAAAGTTTTGAGTATTGTTCAGTTATGGACTGAATTTTCTCGGATTTGTAGTCCAGTTCTTCTACATTGAGAACGATTATTTCGGACTTCGCAGTGAGTAAAAAAAGGTCTCGAATAGCTTCTTTTTCCTCGCCAGTTAAGTCTATTTTTCTTGCAGAAATTTCTTTATTCATCTCTGTTATTAATTTTTGAAGTATCGCTTTTTTCGGATCATTATTCTTGATTCTTGATTCCTGATTCTGCAAAGATTGCAAATCCGCAAGTGCTAACTCGGTATTAACTGTTTCGTAATCTTCCCTAACACCAACGCTTCCCTGCTCGCCATCGCTGCGCTCAGGCGCTGGCAGGCGGGCCTCTTTTTCATCTTGATACCACAATACATCAGGATTCTCGAATGCCCTTACAACATGTGCTATAACAGAAACTTCGCGGATGTGGGATAAGAATTTATTTCCAAGTCCTGCGCCCTCGCTTGCCCCTTTTACTAACCCTGCGATGTCTACGAATCGAACCGTCGCCGGAATAATTGGTGGCGGTGAGACCCTGAGCGAAGTCGAAGGGATTGACTCCATAGTTATCTCTTGAAGCTTTATAAGTCTGTCGTCCGGAACGGCAACAACACCAACATTTGGCTCAATTGTCGCAAAGGGATAATTTGCCACCAAAGCCTGCTGTTTTTTCAAAAGCGCATTAAAAAGTGTGGATTTTCCAACGTTGGGTAATCCCACTATCCCTATACTTAAGTTCATGAGGCTAATTATAGCCCTTCGACTGTAGTTCGACAAGCTCACCACAAGGGCTCAGGGCAAGCACCCCACTTCGCCGAAGACTACACCAAGGCTTCGAGTTTCAAGGTAAGGCTACGAGGGGCAAGGGAAAACTCTTCCGCGGTGTCAATCCTTCGGCACGCTCAGGATAAAGGCTGGTTAGTTGGAGAGTGCGGCGTTTTGAAAAAGAGTGCTATACATCAGTGCGTCTTCGGCTCTTCGTGAAACATCTTTTTCTTTTTTAATTGAATCTAGTTTGAGCAAAAGTTTTCTGACGTAAGGCTTAACGCCGGACAATTCAATCTCTCTTCTTCTTTCAAGCGCCTCATCAAAAAACCTCTCCGCTGTCTTGTTTGATCCGTGGTAATACCCCAATGCTACCCGTTTTAGATCCATCGCAAGCGCCGCTAGACATTGCTTATTTTGACTACTCATAAATTTCCTTAAAAAAATATTTTGTGAGTTTTTCAAACTCTTTTCTTATATTAGCATCCTGAATTTCATTACTCAAATTCCCGTCCTGCGGTCTAATGTTAATAAAAGAATTCCCATCGATAGTTTTTGATTCCAAATCAACCCCTCCGCCCCAGAGATCTGATTGGCTTGATCCTTGTTCAAGAAGAATTCTTTCAGCTTCGAAATGGCGGTCAACACCGGCCGAGCATATCCTTTTCCCTACGTCAATTACCGTTTTAATATATGTATCAAATTTCTCCTGTAGCTTTTTTATTTCTTCTTTTGAAAATGGCTCGGCTTTGGTGATAATCATAAAAAGATTATATCACTCTCCTTTTCCCGCGGTGTCAATACTTCGACAAACTCAGCATAAAGGCTGATTAAATTTCTCCGTGGAGGTATTTAAGTCTTTTTTCTTCGGGGAATTTTTCTATGGCGTAGCGAAGAGCGGTTCTGCCCATTTGTCTATAATGTTTTCTCAGGAATTTTTCTTCTGCAGCCAGATCTTTCTTCCCAATTTCCCTTAGCATCCACCCTAAGGCTTTTTGGATTAGATCATGCTTATCATTTACTAAAATGTCTGCAAGCTCTAAGGAAATATCCAACTTACCATCCCTAATGAAGGCAAATGTAGAAATTAAAGAAATTCTTTTCTCCCAAAGACTTTCGGAGCGGGCAAGTTTAAAGAGAATATCTTTTGGTTTATCCAGTAAATACTCGCCTATTATCTTGTGCGAGGACAAATCGACCAAATCCCAATTGTTAATATATTTTGTGTGCTTGAGATAAAATTCGTAAATTTTCCTCTGGTCCTCTGGCTGTTTTTGAAAGCGGTAAACCAAAATAAGAAGTGCAATGAGACGTTCTTCGTGGATTTTTGATTTTAAAAGCTCCAGGATTTCCAAAAAAGATAAATCTCTATATTTCAGAGCTAAACTTCTTGACTGAGGAACTGTAAGCCCAACAAATATATCCCCCTCCCCGTATTCTCCAGGGCCTGTACGGAAAAATCTCTGAAGAAAAGCCCCTTTTTCTTTATCAGTTAGATTTTTTATTTCTTTCCGAAGACTTACTAAGGTCATTTGGGACTAATTATAGCACTTCCCTCATCGTGTTTAGCTCAGTGTAAACAGAAGTTAGGCTTCCATTACGGATTTGAGTTTTTCGAGGATATCCTGAGTAAACGGCGCTTCTAATTTAGCTCAATTGAGGCATAAGAGAAATAGTGAGTTGAGGGGTGAGTCAACTAGAATGCGAGGGATTTTTATCTGTCTTTCTTCTCCTTATTAAAATACCGATTCCGACCACTCCAGCAATACCAACGGCTGTAAGAACTATCCCACCCTTGTGGGCATTGAATTGACCCCAAACCTCTTGACCAGCTTCATGAAATGTATTTACCGCTTTTCCAAGATGAGGATGATTTTGTATTAAGTCCTGATCGGCAAAAACTTCTAGTGCATCCTCTTGGCGCATTTGAATTACCACCTCGCCTACGGGTAGATTAATATTCTCTCCAATGACGGTAGGCTCCATGTCGTCTAAACTTCCAGAACCATTCCCTCTCTCAATTGACATTCTGGAATTATAGCAGAAGCTGTTACTCTTCCCTTTCTCCTTTTCCAATTACTTCACCATGGGTCATGATTTCTTCTTTTGATAGTTCTTCTATGTGTACGCCTTCACGTTTGGCAATAATAAGTCCCTGAAGAAGTTTTTTCGCAAATATTGCATCACCGTTTTTAAGATAACGAAGGCTAAAAGCTTTCTTATTATCGTAACGTGTTAGGCAAGTTAAAATCGAAAAAAGCAAACCGGAACCTACCTCAACATTTAAAATATCCTCTATCGCATAGCTTGTAGTATTCTGATGGAAAAAAAATAAGCGTTCTATTATTGTTACTTTTGTTTTATCTATAATAATTGAGTCCGGAAAAAAGGTAAAAGGAAAAACAGTTGTGGCTTGGAAAAGAATTGAGTCCGAGGCATTAGCAAGAGCTACAATTTTCTCCTTATCCTTACTGTAAATCTGATGAGGAATTATAGCTCTTCTCACACGGGAAATTTTCTCTCTTTCGCTTTTAAATAAAATATCCCGATTTATCACGCGTGCCTTGAATTTACTATTCTTTTTGCCTCTTGTCAATTGATTTTAATTCTAACCAATAGTATAATTCCCACAAATATGACACAGATAGGCCCAGAGGGAGAAACAACAGAGACAACTGCTATAGACCCTCCTGTTCGGATAGTAGCAAAACCTCCAGAGGGGGATCTGGAAGCAATCGGAAGATACTACAGACCTTACTATGAGCTTGCTGAACACGCGTTGCTAGCCGGTCTCACTCCATCCGAACTGGAAGCAGTTGCGGTTTTAAGAGATGGTGTTACTTTCGTAGATTTAACACGGAGATTAAAGGAAGCGAAAGAAGGAGCACGTTTTGGTTTTGAGCATGTAGCACAGGCTTGGGCCAGCGCTTTTGAATCCTTAGTCGGAATAAGAGAAGATGCAGTCCGAGGGTTTGCTCAGAAGTTGAAAAAAGCACATTTTGATAACAGAAATGTCCGCAGGGGTTAATCCCCTTTTTACCTCTTGTCAATTGCGGGATAAGATCTTTTTGGGAATCTAGAGGCTTTAATGGCAGGTTTTATAAACGCTCTCGGGGAAACCGTATTGCTCCATAGTTGAGCACGGCGGTTCGTTTTGTGTTTTAAGAATAACCTCCCACTTTCCATTCTGTTTTACAGCATACCAGCCGTATCCGCCCCCGCCAAAACTTGCAGTACCTTGTGCGTAATTACCTTCTCTCACTTCTACTGTTGCAAAAAAATTGGGATTATTATCGGGATCTAAAACTGGTGTTAATTCTTTAATAATATCCTCCGAACTTTCGGTTGCTGCTTCGGTAGGACTTGGGGTCTGTACTTGATCTTTTGTGCTTGGGGTAGGTGTAAGAGAAGTTCCCCCCTGCTCACGGTTTAGAAAAAAATAAGTTCCAAGTGAGCCAAAAACTACTCCCAATATAACTAGAAGTGTCACCGTCGTAGTTTTATAATTCATAGCTTCCTAAAACTTGCGCGCTGAGTGTACTCCCCTTTTTGCCCCATGTCAATTACGGATGCTATGTTTTGATAGAATATGAACATGAGAGTTTATGTTATTGCGCATCCGAATGCCAAGAATGAGAGAATTGAAAAAGATTTGCTCGATACCTTTCACGTTTATGTAAGTGAACCACCGATTGATGGACGCGCGAATAATGCAATTATTAACACTTTAGCCAAATATTTCGAAGTCAAACGGCCGGATGTAATTTTAGTCTCGGGTGAAAAATCCAGAAACAAAATTTTCGAAATCCTAAATAGTTAAGGCTTGTGGAATTTGAAAAGCTTCCAGTAGAAAAAGATGGCTGTTAAGTGAAAAAACTGAAGAAAGAAAAGTGCTTTTGCAGGGGTTAGAAAGTCAGCAACAAACCCCAAAATAATAGCTACAACTGCGAAGAAAATGCTCCCTGCGAATGCGTTTAAAGAAGCCATCGTAGCCCTTCTCTCATCGCTATATTCTTTCTGCATAAGAGAACCTCTTCCTACCATTGCCGATCCGTAAAAGAGTGACGAGAGGGACAGCAGTAGGGGGGATAAAACAGTAGGGATACCAGTAGCTAATAAGTATAATCCTCTGGTATATAGATTCCCAACAATTAAAACCTTAAAAATATTGAACCTTCTGATCACCCTTCCCGCGTAATGAAAACCAGCAGTTGATCCGATATATGATATGGTTTTGGCAATAGGAATCGCCCAGAGGGGCCAGACCGTATTATAGAATGCAGACTGAAAAAGAAATCCCGCTTCGCCTAACCCATCGCTTACAATTGAAGCAAGACTCAAGTATTTTAATTTTCTATTTCTGGTAAATTGAAAGTAAGCCTCCTTTAAATTGCGATAAATATTACCGCTCATTCTAGAAATAGTTGTTGGCTCTTTTATGAAAAATGCCAGGAGCAGACAAAATGTTTGAGGGATTACGGAGAGCCAAACAACTATCGACAACGACCAAACTGAGAACAGCCCTCCCAGCACTGCGGATATAGCTAAGCCGGCAGGAAACATTTTGCTAATTTTTCCCAGATAGTCTGCATACTTTTCCGTTTGATTTTCCTCTTTTAGTGTATCGTGAAGAAGCGCGTTATTATTTCCGCTGTAGAAAGAGATTGATAATCCTTCAAAAATCGCTCCGATCACCAAAAACCAAAAAGAATGCCCTATCGCATAAATAATTATAAATAAAATCGCAGAAGATGCTCCAAGTATTACTGTTTTCTTTCTGCCGATCCGATCGGAAAAAATTCCTGTCGGAATCTCAAATACTGCTGATGCTATTCTAGCTATTGAAAAAATCGCCATTCCTAAAGCAAATGAGCCGGAGACTTGTGCAAAATATATAATTGCAAAAGGAGCATAGAGTTTAAAGTCCGAGAAAAAATTAAACCAGGTAAGAACCCTAATATTTGATAACATATCTGCAGTATAGCAAAAGCAATTGCTCTTTTTGCCTCGTGTCAATCCCGATTGATCGCTGTCATCGAGGATCCCGTCTGAAAATCCCGATGAATGCCATTCGTGCGGGATGCCGTATGGAAACTACCATCGGCACTATCAGCGGGATTGCGGACTATTCTTGAGGTTTTGCTGCTTTAGAAATATTTTCCTACCAATGCTCGGAAGATATCCCGCTTAGTAAGTATACCAATAAGCTTTTTTTTCTCATCGACTACAGGAAGACGAGCAATATCTCTTAGCTTCATAATTGATTCTATTTTCAACAGTGGATCATCTTTTTTTACATAAATGACTTGCTTGCTCATTACGTCTTTGACTTTTAAATTCATTATATGTTTAAGATTTTTTTCCATTGCCGAAAAATCTCGAGAATGCACAGTATCTTCAACATACTCTTTCATAGTGGGAAAACATTGTGAAAGGATATCTTGGTCTGTTATAAAACCAACAAGTTTTCTGCTTTTTAGCGCAACAACCGGTAGCCCCATATGTAATTTACCAAAAATTATTTTTGATGCTTGACGAAGAGAAGTCTTTGGCGTCACGTAGTCGACCTTTTTCTGCATGATATCTGAGGCTTTCATACTAGATATCTATTACGAAGAATATATACTTCCGTTTGCCTCTTGTCAATCCCGGGAGGGTTAGAGTTCTCTTTTGAAGAAATCGACGGTATTTTGTATTGCTTGGGTAAAATACGACCCTGTTATATTGTGTCCTCCGCCGGCGTATTCATTTAGCTCGTGACGGATAGAATTTTTCTCAAGAATTTCCGCGAGGTTTCTGCTGTAGACAATATCCACCACGCTATCATCCCTTGCGTGATTCAAGGAAATTGCGCCTTTAATATCTGAGAGATAATTTGTCATAGGAACTTGCTTCCAAAAGGAGGAATTTGGATCAAATTGTCCGTAAATCTCAAACATCTCATTTCTTCTTGCTCTAGCTGGCGAATCGGACGGAGGAGGCTGGTATGAATTGTCCTCGATGCTAAATTCTGAAAAGTCTTCATACGTATAGACTGCGCCTGACCAGATGGCAATTGCCTTAACCTCGCTGGGAGATGCTGCCATAGCGCGCGATACAACATTCCCCGCCATTGAGTGCCCCCAAAGCCCTATCCGATCGGGGTGGACATAATCCGAACTCTCAAGCGCGGCTTTGGCATTAAGCGTATCTATAATATAATCTCCTGAATAATACCCGCCGCCAGGTTCACCTTCAGATTGTCCGTGGCCGCGAAGGTCTATTTTAAAAACAACAAAGCCGTTTTTTGCCAGGAAATCTACGTGTGTTGCGTAATTTTCCAAAGTCCGGTAGCTTGCGGGCGGAATGTATCCGTGAACAAAAACTATTGCCGGCCATCCTCCCGAAGGCATCACCCCTTTTGGAATAGTTAGGTATCCTTTTACCTTGAATCCGTCGGATTGGTAACTTGTGAGATATCCAATGTAGTTGGAGGTCTCTGTAGCCTGATTTAGCTGCGAAAGAGAACTCTCATAAGACCGGCTTCGAAGGTATGGGATCGTCATTTCCGCAAAAGGAGCTTGAGAAATTTGGGTTTTGGTATTTGAGTACAGATCAGCGTTATTTTCAACTTTTTGGCTTTTAACGGAAAAATAAAAAGCTCCGAATACAATAGCGTTTAAGCCAATAAACGCGCATAAAAGAACGAGAACTCTCCTTTTTTTATTTATTTTTTGAATTGGGTGGTTCTCAGGTAAGGACAAATCCATGAAGACTAATTATATCAGACGTTTAATGAGCTTTTGCTTTCTACTTTTATAAAGATGCTGTAAAATTAAGGCTCATATGAAAACAAGACTAACACGCGTCCGTCTACTTCTGATAATAACTGTTCTCTCAATTGCCGCAGTCTCGTTGTTTTTATTGTCTTTTAAACAGACGCTAATCAATAATCCATCATCGTCAATCATTAATCCTTCAACCTTACCTACCCCCACCCCTTACGCCCTACCTGCAATTCCTCCTCAAAAGATACTTCCTACCGATTATCACATTTTCCAAACTTTTAATAACTGCGGTCCGGCAGCCTTTTCCATGGCGCTTCGTTTTTATGGAATAACTGAATCGCAGGCGACTTTAGGGCAAGCATTAAGACCCTACCAAGTCCCAAGCGGAGATAACGACGACAAGTCTGTAACGCTTGAAGAAATGGCTGAAAAATCAAAAGAATACGGTTTTACTCCAATTCATAGACCCATGGGAAATCCGGATTTAATTAAGAAGTTTATTGCAAATGACATGCCGGTTATTGCCCGGACCTGGACAAAGCCAAATGAGGATATCGGGCATTATAGAGTTATAAAAGGATACGATGAGACCCTAGGAATTTTTATTCAGGACGACTCCCTGCAAAACAAAAATCTTGAGTATTCATATTCAGACTTTAATGAAATCTGGAAAAAATTTAATTATGAATATCTGGTTTTGGTGCCAAAAGACAGGGTTCAAATTGCAAACGCGATTCTGGGAGAATATACAGACGTGAAAGTTGCATGGCAGGACGCTGTAAAAAATTCAGAAAACCAGTTAAGAAGTGATAGTAACGATATATACGCAAGATTTAATTTATCAGTGGCTCTTTTTAATGTCGGGGATTATAGAAGGTCTGTCGAGGAATTTGAAAAAGTAGAAAATCTACTCCCTTTCAGAACTCTCTGGTATCAAATAGAGCCAATCCAGGCTTATTTCGAATTGGGAAACTATGACAGAGTTTTTGAAATAACAAACAAAGTTTTAAACAATTATAACCGCGCGTTTTCAGAACTTTATATACTGCGGGGTAAAATTTATCAAAAACAGGGAAAAACTGCCCTCGTCCGGGCGGAGTTTGAAAAAGCAGTTTTCTACAATGGGAATCTGGCAGAAGCGCAGGCTCTTTTAGAATCTACTTAAGGTATTTGTCGAAGAACTCAACGGACCGGTTGATTGCTGTTGAAAAATTACTTGCCAGATTATGATCATCTCCCTGGTAAACAAACAGTTCTGCTTCTTTTCCTGCGTCTTTCATTTGCTTTTCAAGTTTTTCCGAAAACTCAACGGGGACCGAAGTGTCCGCGGTACCATGATGGAGCTGAAGCGGTCCTGAAATATCCTTAAGATAGGCGTTGGCAGAAATTGAATTCCAGAAAGTCGGATTACTTTCAGGAGTACCGAATTGATCCTGAAGCACCTGTCTCCATCTTCTGGCTCCCGAAGGCAATGGCACCCTAGTAGCGCTCCCCCGTCTCCAATTGTTAATAAGATCAGGATATGATCCCACGACTCCTGCCCAAATCACTCCTGCTTTTATATCTTTTGAAACTACCATGCTGCGAAGAGTTATAAAGCCTCCCAATGAATGCCCCCACATTCCTATTTTTTCGGGATTCACATCTGGGTATCGTTTTACTGACGCGACAGCGTTCAATACGTCAATCGTATAGCCATTCGATCCATACGCACCGGTAGGCTCCCCTTCTGAATTTCCGTGTCCTCTATAATCAGATTTGAAAGTGACATAACCGTTCCTGGCAAGCCCGTCCTGATATGCGACATATCTCTCTGTTGTGGAATACTCTGCGGGTGGGATATATCCGTGGTTAAACACAATTGTCGGAAATCCACCTATCGGCACTTCTGCCTGCGGGACCGTAAGTAATGCATAGATATTAAGGCCTTCTGATCTATATGAGACGATATACCGATCGTAATTGCTCCCCTCACTTAAAGTTTGCTCAATTACCAAATCCGATCCCGGATAGTCTCCTTTTCTTAAGACTTCTATTGAAAGATCGCTTTCCCCGCTTGTCTCTCCTCCCATATTATCTTCTGTAAAATCTGTTTGAGAAATAAACTTAGTGACCGACTTATTTCTAAACAGGAAAAGAAAAAGAAAAGTTACTACCGTTAAGAAAACGATGGCGAGAACTTTTTTATTCATGGGGTTTTTACCAACTTCCCCCTCCTCCGCCGCCGCCTCCTCCACCCGATGATCCGCCCGACGAACCACTCGATGATGAAGATGCTGAGGTCGTAACGCTTGATGACATAGAAGAGTAAAACCCGGCATACGAGCCATAAAAACTTCCCAAATATCCACTGTACCATGTTGGATTATAGTCAGGCTTTAAGATTTTCATCTGCCCCATGAATTTCTCAATATATCCTAGTGACACCGCATATGGAATCATTTGCTCAACTGTATAAAATTTTTCTGCCTGCCATTTATAATTCCTGTCCATACCCTTAAGAAAAAGCTTGAGCCCGTCTATTCTAAAGTCCACCTCGTCTCCTAACTTCGTTCTACCAATAAGCTTTTTGCCCAGCCAAAACAAAACGATCGCCAGAATAATATTTCCTGTGAATAACGCCATCATTCCTAAAACCGCGAGCAGTGCCCTTTGATTCTTCGGATTCTTTACATAATATCCCTTTTTCACAAGATCCTTAAACATTTCTTCCTCGAGACTCTCAAAAGTCACATAAAAATCTTTTTTCAAAGACGATGTTTTTACCTCGTCGCCCGATACAAACAAGCGCCTCATCAAAACCTTTTCAAAATCATTTAATTTTTCGTCAAGGTCTTTAAGTTTTACAATTTTTTGGTCTTTGGCATCGGGAATAAGCTTTCTTACTGTTTTAATTTCCTCAAGCCTTATGTATCTTCGTATCGCCAGATCAAAAATTGTTGCGACAATATCGTCTCGCTCAAGACGTGCGGTATCGATCGTTCCCGCTTCCGCTGGCGTAATCCTTTTTCCTGACAAGTCTTCTGGGGTATCAAAATTTACAGAAGGCGCACCAAATCTTTTTTTGTTCTTCTTTTTTTGATACCAAAGAATTAGTAATCCCGGCAAAAGTACGTTTAGAAGCAAATAAATAAGGCCCACGTATTTAAGAATTAAGGCTCCGATTTTTTGCCCTGCGCTCATGGGCGGGTCTTTTGATAAAATGCTTTTGGGGAAAGTGCCCGCTGGAAATATTTCAACAATCGTCATCCCTTCTCCTGAAGTTAAAGGGACCGCTGAATCGAATTCTCCATTTATCCCTGTACAATTCTGTTCCTTTTCTCCAGAATAACCCGTAAAGCACAAACTACCCGTATGAACAGCATCAAAGCTTGTGATAACCCTCGCTGTTGCTTTTTCTATATTCGCAGGCCAATCGTTCCCTGTAATGTTCCAGTAGATTTCGTCGTGGGACGCATAATTACTCCCTATTCCATTCTCTATAACGTAGGAAATTCTGTAGGTATGCGGGCCGGTTATAGTCCTGTCCGGGTCGCCTATTTTAAAACTTATTTTCTCGCTATCCTTTGTCTCTTCAAATTTTTCTTCTTCTCCGTCCCTAATAACTTCTGCGTCTCTTATTTTTATAATTCTGTAGAGATCCCCTATTTTTGAAAAAGTTGGGATATATCGAAAAATTCCATGCCGCGCGTCTTTTTCAAAATCATAAATAATACTTTCGGTGATATTCATCGTCCCGTCTTTATTAGCAACAATCTGCGTGTCAAATGACCTAATTACTTCAGCACTTACGTTTCGGGGGAATAGAAAGAATAGTACGGCGAGGAATAGAAGAAGGACTCTACTTTTCATTATAAGTGGGTTACTCGATGCCTTACACAAGGATCCCGAACCTGATACCTACTTACGCTCACTTCCTACGATTATCTCGATATCTGAATTTGAACTATCTTTAAGCTCACCTGTTTCTTTTGACAAAACATACACTTTACCCAATTCTTTCCTAAGCTCTGTCAAAAACTCTTTACTTACAGACTTCCTGGCCGATATTAGAGTATCTTTATGGTCTGAATCTTCGGCATTTCCTATGGAATCTACCTTAAATCCGCCGTCTTCGAGAATCTTTTGCACTACGGCAGCCTGTCCGCCTTTTCCGCTTCCGTTAAGAACCTCTATTCCAAACTCTTCCTTATCTAATTTTGCAGAAGCAGTCGCAGTAGGGGTTGGACTTATGGCTTGCGTAGGGACAGGTGTCACAGTCGTCGGAGCCTGAGAATTGATAGGCAAATTAACATTTTCAATACCTTTAAAATAGAATAAAAGTCCGCCGCCGGCAATAAGAAGGACCAGGAGCAGCCCAACTATAAAAATCCAGCCATAGGTTTTACTTTCCGAGACCTCAACTATCAATTCTCCAGAAACGCTTTCATCTTCTCCTTGCTCTTTTTTTGGAGCCGGCTCTTTTTCGTGTGAGTCAGAGACCTTTTCCTCCTCCACTTTTTCTGCAGAATCTTCTTTTACGGGTTCTGCTGACAATTCCTCCTCTTTTTTCTTTTTATCAACCATATGATTAAAGTATCATATTTTTAACTACCGATCCAGTATTTGAGTTATAATAGGAAAGTGAAAAAGACTTTTGTCTTAATAGTGATTCTATTATTTGCTCTAGCAATATTTTCCTTGGGAAGAAAATATTTTAAACCCACAAACCTACCACCTGCCCGAAGTACGGTTACCAACTCACCGGATCCCACTGCGCTTCGTGAGGAATCAAAGGTCTCTGTTGTTGCCCAAAATTTAGAGGTACCGTGGGCCTTGGCTTTTTTGCCCGACGGACGACTCCTCATAACAGAACGCCGGGGATCAGTAAAAATACTTGATAAAGGAATTGTACGCCTAGTATCTGAAATTTCCGAAGTATCACAGATAGGCGAGTCAGGTCTTCATGGAATAGCCGTACATCCAAACTTCAAAGAGAATCAGTATGTTTATGCTTACTATACTTATTCCTCCTCCGACGGAAACAACAAAAATCGAGTCGTGCGATTTAAACTTGACGAGAATAAATTAACGGAAGATAAAATAATTTTAGATGAAATTCCTGCAGCATCAAACCATGACGGCGGAAGGATAAAATTCGGACCCGACGGACTACTCTATATAACAACTGGCGACGCATCAAACCCGTCTTTATCTCAGAACAAAACCTCTTTGGCTGGAAAAATACTCCGCTTGACCGATGAAGGACTGATCCCCTCAAGTAATCCCTTCGGAAATTCTGTTTATTCATATGGACACAGAAACCCTCAGGGCCTGGCATGGGATGATAAAGGAAACCTTTGGGAGACGGAACACGGCTCAACAGCTACCGATGAATTAAATAAAATTAAGCTCGGGGGGAATTTCGGATAGCCTGATGTACGCGGAGAAAATATCGCGCCAGGAATCATCTCCCCCGTATTGCAAAGCGGGCATAAAACCTGGGCTCCATCCGGATTAGCATATATAAATGGTTCGCTATTTTTCGCAGGTCTTCGCGGACAAGGTCTTTTTCAAGCAAAAACCTCAGACCAGGTAGTATTGTCAAAACACCTTAACGGAGAGCTGGGCAGGATTCGTGAAGTGATAGTTGGACCAGATGGATTTCTCTACATAACTACAAGTAATCGGGACGGGCGCGGAGTGCCTCGATCTGGAGACGATAAAATAATAAAAGTTAACCCTTCGAAGTTATGAGTAAGTTCGTTTTTATAGGCCTCACCAGTCTAGTCTTTATTTCTGGGCTGGCATTCTTTTTTGCAACTTCAGACAAACCTCTCCCTATCCTCAAATCTAGCGAAAATCAAAATACTTCCGCGGAAGAGCCAGCTGACGCTGAAATTAGAGCAAAATTTTTAATTTACACTAATGGCACCAGGCGAGACTTCAGCGACTCGCGTTATCATAATCTTTCTAATGAAGTTTTTATTTCTCCTGATAAGCCATCTGAGGTAGTTGTATTAAAAGAGAAAACCACTTGGAATGACTTCTTTATGACCCTTCCGATGAAAATCACAAAAGAGTGTCTTACTACGGGTACTGGTCAGGTTTTTTGTTCAAATGAGACAAAAAGTCTGAAGTTTTATATTAATGACATATTAAGCCCCGGCGCCTTAACTAGAGAGATAGAAGATAGAGACAGGCTTTTGATTTCTTTCGGATCCGAGGTAGAAGATAAAATTGAGCTTCAGCTTAAGACGCTAAGCGAACTTTAGAAGTTGGATTCTTTATCAAAGGAGTTAAGCTCGGCTTCAAGAGTAGCATCCTCGGTATCAAGTTCGTTTATTATCCCATCTAAATCTGAGTCATTCTCCACGCTTGGGGCAGGTTCTTCTGTCGGAGTTGGTGTAACTAATGCTTGTTCTGTTTGAACAACTTCCTCCGTTACGCTCGACTGCTTTGTAGCATAAAAATATGCATATGAAAGTCCTCCAAATAAAATAAGCAAAAGTAAAACAATCAAAATGATATATAGGGATCTCCTACCCTTCTTGGGACTTTCCTCCGGCGGAGAAACTTGAGAAGGAGCTGGCTCTGCAGGCTGCGGCGGGACCTGCTCGGCAGGAGCAGGAGGCGGGGGTGGTGATTGAATCGGCTGTGCTGGTGACACTATATTAGGATTATTTTCCACTTTACTGCACGACCTCCTCTTCTAAAGAGTCTCTGTTTTGTACTGCGAGATCCTTAACTGCTTTTACAAAAGTTCTAACCGATTGCTTGTACTGCTTAAATGCCTCCAAAACTTCTTTCATGTCCTCATTAAATGCCTCAAGTTGACCCTTCGGATCATCTGATCCGCAGTCAAAGTCTTCACCAGTCACCTTTGCCGCGTCTAAAAGTAAAGAAACATTTGCTTTTTTAGCGTCTATATCTGCCAAAAGTTCATCGTAATTTTCAAGAATTAGTCCCTGCGGAACTAGTCTGTTTTGATAGAATTTATCGACTGTCATTGTCAGAGCCTCAAGTCTTTTGTGCATCCTACTACCTCTTCCTAGAATACCTTTTGCCCTATTATGGAGACTTATCGTTCTACCACGGCATACTTTAAGCCTTGACTCGGATAGTCTTTCTGCTTTCTTCTCTGCAGCTGCAGAAGCTCTGCTCTTCGCATTCTCTTTAACATTCTGAAGCCTTTTAATTGTGGGTTTTGCAGTAGGAGAAGCAATGGAATCCTCCAAAGCAGAAGCCGAAGGAACAAGAGCTACTAAAAAAAGAATAAAAAAACCAACAACAAGTTTTGTTTTCATCTTAAATTAGCGTATAGCATTTAAAAAATTGTGTCAAGTCTGATTAGCTCTTCCTTCTCAATTTTGGACCGCTTTCAGAATCTTCAACAGCAAAGCCTTTTTCTTCAATTTCCGCTCTTATTTTATCTGCCCTGTCGAATTTTCCCTCTTTTCTAAACTCTCCCCTTTTTTCCGAAAGCTTCTTGATTTCATCCGGAATTTTTTCTTCTTTCCTCTTAGCTTTTCCCAGATCCAAACCTAAAACTTCGTCAAACTTTAGAACACTTCTCTTTTTTGCAGATGAAGGATAATCGGACCTTACCATTTCCCATAAAACGGCCAGTGCTTCCGGAATATTCAAATCGTTATTAACCGCCTCTAAAAAATTTTGTTCAAACTCAGCACAACCAACCTTAGCCTCATCCCAAAATTCTATGTCAGCTTTTAATTTAGCTAGTGCGTTTTGAGCTCCAGATAAAGCCTCCCATGTAAAATTCATTTCCTGTCTGTAGTGAGTTTGCAAATATAAATATCGTAGCGCCATTGGGTCAAATCCTTTTTCAATAACATCCTTAACCGTATAAGTATTTCCAAGACTTTTGCTCATTTTTTGTCCTTCTACAGCTAGGAATGCGTGGTGAATGAAATATTTAACAAAAGGTTTGCCTGTAGCCGCTTCAGCTTGCGCTATTTCATTTGTGTGGTGAATGTTAATGTGATCTACTCCACCTGTATGAATATCTAATGATTCCCCAAGTGCTTTCATAGACATAGCGGAACACTCAATATGCCAACCTGGAAATCCTATTCCCCATGGACTTTTCCACTCCATTTGTCGCTTTTCTTCTTTGGGTGAAAATTTCCACAAGGCAAAGTCAGAAATATTCTTCTTCTTTCCCAAAGCTACTCTTACTCCAGCTCGGAGCGTCTCCGGATTTTGACGGGAGAGCTTGAAATAATCAGAAAATTTTGAAGTGTCGAAATAAATTCCGTCTGTTGTTTTATACGTAAATCCTTTTTTCTCAAGGCGTTGGATGAGTTCAATTTCCTCTTCTATATAATCTGTTGCATGCATTAAGTCTTTTGGTAAACTCACATTTAAAGCGAGACACGAGTCTTTAAACTGCATCTCAAATTTCTTTGCTATATCCCAGACACTCATTCCTAGTCTCTTTGCACCTTTTTCCATCTTATCCTCACCCGTATCGGCATCTGACGTAAGATGACCAACGTCAGTTATATTCATAACGTGTTTGACATAGAAGCTATTTGATTTCAGAACGCGGATTAAAATATCATCTTCAACGTATCGGCGCATGTGGCCTATGTGCTGGTAGTCATAAACTGTAGGGCCACAGGAATAGAGTCCCACGCTTGGTGGATTAATTGGTTCAAACTCCTCAACCGATCTTGATAGCGTATTGTAAATCTTCATCCCGATGCTCCCGGATTTTTTTCTACTTTTTGCGCGTTCTGCACTGCCAGAGGAGGAGGCTCTTTAGCCTTTTTATCCTGAAGCTTCCACCGGTCTTCCTTCTCTTCTCTCTCTACCTTTTCGACCGGTCTTTCTTCTTGTGGTTTTGGAGGGTTCGTCAAATTTTCATAATATTCTCCATGAAGCTTTCTTCGCAGAGCCTCAATTCGTACGAGTTCCTCCGGAGACTTCTGTGCATTTGGATCAAAAGGCGTAATTCCTAAAGCTTTTTGAACCGGATTTTGATCAATTACCGCGTCTTGTGGCTCATTTGAACTTTGACTTTGACCGGCTTCTTTTTGTGGTACGGGCAATTCATCTTTTTTAGATTTTCCGTATAAATCCCTCAAGAACTGTTGTGCCTGATCATCAGACATGCCTTTCTGCGCTCCGCTTAAATCTTCATTTGTTCCGCTACCGTCTCCCGTTATCTGTCCTGTAGCAGAATTTGCAAAGTCGGAAGCAGCCTTTTTTAACCCCTTACCCGCAGACGAGGCGGCCTGCTGACCAGTCTCTAGGATTTCACCAAATACGCCGCTCTTATCCATTAATAATCCTGCCTTCCTTCCATCGCACGCTGTAGGGTAACTTCGTCGGCATATTCTATATCCGATCCCACAGGTAGTCCCCGTCCTATCCTCGTAATTTTGATTTGAGATTTGAGACTTAACCTGCCTGCCGGCGAGGCAGGGATTTGAGATTTGATTTGTTTGGTAATATACATGGCAGTTGCCTCTCCCTCCATAGTAGGATTTGTTGCAATAATAACCTCCGATATGGTGTGACTGTTTTTCGAATCCCTAATGCGGTCCAAAAGCTTTCCTATGTAAATTTCATCAGGCCCAATATTATTTAAAGGATCTATTTTCCCATGGAGCACATGGTAGACCCCCTGATATTTTCCATTTTTCTCAAGCGCCAATACATCCAAAGGCTGCTCCACTACGCAGATCGTATCTTTATTTCTTTGAGTATCTGAGCATATGTCGCACGGATCCTTCTCCCCTATGTTAAGACAAACAGAACAAACTAATGTGTTATTTTTCAGACTCCCTATGGCTCTAGCAAAAGAATCGAGTTCGCTTTGCGGTACGTGAAGAAGATAAAAAGTGAGTCTTTGCGCAGTTTTTTGCCCGACACCTGGAAGCTTCTCAAATGATTCGACTAGATTTTGTACTGCTTTAGGAATTTTCATATTTCGATTTTATCCTTCGACAGTAAGCTCAGGACTGCCGAACTGCTCACTATGATCCTGAGCGACGTCGAATGGATCATTTTTTGGAAAGCTCCTTAGAGAATAAACCGGCTACTGAAATTATGTTTAGTTTTGCGAATTGCTTATCTTTGGGAACATTTATTGAATCCGTAACGAAAACCTCTGAGACACTGGAGCTCTCAAAAAATATCGGCGGATCAGATGAGAAAACAGGATGAGTTGCGAAGGCATAGACATTTTTCGCTCCATTTTTTAAAAGAAGCTCTGCTGCGGCACCAATCGTTCTGCCGGTCGAAATCATATCATCTACTATGATCGCATTTTCTTTTATTTCCCCATCAAGCTTCGCGGATTCTATTTCTCCAGTTTCAAGGTCACGGTTTTTTTCAATAGTAGCAAAAGAGACTCCCAGTTCATCGGCAAGAATTTTGATTCTTCTTATTCCTCCCATATCGGGGGATACCAAAACGCATCGATCAAGATTTTTAAATTTTTCTTTAATCACTTCTGCAAAAAGCGGAATAGCAGAAAGATGCGTCATGGGAATATTAAAAAGTTCCGGAATTTTTATTGAATGCAGATCAAGCGTTATTATTTTATCAGCCCCTACTCTTTCGAGCGTTTTTATTATGACTTCAAGAGAAACTGCCTCACCGCTTCGAAAAACGTGATCTTGTCTTTGGTATGAAAGATAAGGAATAATGGTCCCGACAAACCTCGCGCCACTCCTCTTCAAGGCATCTACGATAAAAAAGAGCTCCATGTAAGAAGAGTCCGGATTACGACCTCTGCTTTGAAGAACCCATACATCCTCATCTACTACGTTATCAATTACTCTTACGCGCGTTTCCCCATCAGGAAACTTGAATATCTCAAGTTCTCCCAATGGCAGACTTGCCTCTTTGGAAATCTTTTCCGCGAGAGACTTATTTGTAGATCCGAAAAATAGTTTCAAAATCTAGCTTCCCCTTCCTAGGAGTCCCGATAACCCGCCTTGCATTTGTGAAAGTTTTTTTGCTGCTACTTCTTGCGATTTCTTTATCGCTTCATTGACAGCTTCTTTTATATCCTCGTCTGATTTACCGTGCGTTTCAAGCGTCTTTAGCTTTTGATCTCCGGTAATAAGAATTTTTACGCCGTTTTTTTCCACCTCTACCTCCTCAGCCTGCAGCTGACGCTGTATCTGCATCGCCTGATCCCTCATTTTCTTAAGCTCTGACATTTGTGAAAATGGATTTTGCATGAATTAAAATCACCTCCTTTGCCTCGCCGAAATCCCGATTGAATCGGGATGAAGGCGGGCCTATTCCTTCAAACGTATCTCCAGATTTATTTTTTTTCCCATCATTTCATTTAAAGTGTTCGCTAAAAGACTCCTTGTGCTTGGCTCATCCAAACGCTCTTTGTGAAACTTGTAGGGTGTCTCTATAACTGCGTCTTTACCATTAATCTTTATACTGCATGCTCTTAAGACTCCCGCGATGGAATAGTTATCCCTCTTAACGACATCTATTAAGTCTAACAATATTTTATCATGTTTTGGAGTGAGACCGTTCGGAGCCGGCTCTTCAAGAGTTTTTTCAAAGGGAATACCAATAATAGAATCTTTCTTCTGGCTCCAGTCTATTACCGCTATCTCCAAGGGCAGAAAGGGAAGGAAAGAATATTTTACTGCGGAATAGCTCTCCGATATCAAAGCAAAAAGGTTTTTTATCTCCTCTATGCTTAACGAAACGTCACTTACTCCTTCCACTATGCCAAGTTTCTTTAAAAGAACCCCATGAATTTGAGACACCAACTCTTCGGTAAAAAATCTGGCGTCAGTCCCTTTTTCTTCTAGAGCATTAATTAATGAAACTGCGCTCTTTAAGTCTCTTTGGGAAAGAAAGTCAATCAAATCATAAACATCCTTTGTAATCGAAGAGACCTTATAGCTCTCGCCTATCAACTCCTTAGTTATTTTTTTTCTGCCTGCAGCTCTTGCTACCTCCTCTAATATCTTTACCCCATCTCGAAAGCTTCCGTCAGATAAAGACGCTATTTGAGAAAGCGCGTCCTTATCTACATTCATTCCTTCCCCTCTTAGCACTCTTTGCAAAGACCTAACCAGCTCCCCCTCACTTGCTTCTTTGAATACTACTTGAAAACATCTGGACATAATCGTATCGGGCACCTTATGAATCTCAGTTGTGCAAAGAATGAAAACAGCGTGATTTGGTGGCTCTTCAAGAGTTTTCAAAAGTGCGTTAAATGCTTCCGTCGTAAGCATGTGAATTTCGTCGATTATATAAACTTTCTTTTTTGCAGAGATTGGCGAAAGCCTTATTTTTTCTCTCAAATCTCTTATCTCATCTATGCCCCTGTTTGAGGCGGCATCTATCTCCATTACGTCAAGATTTGTCCCTTCAGTAATCGATTTACATTGAATGCATTTATTGCAAGGCTCCGGATCGCTTGGCTTACGGTTTGTACAATTTATAATTTTTGCCAGAATCCGAGCAGCTGATGTCTTACCAAGCCCCTTAGGTCCGGTAAATAAAAATGCGTGAGGAAGATTTTTGCCTAAGACTATTGAGCTTAGTTTTTCGCGGACTTGCTCACTATCAAGATCTACGATTCTTTGAGGTCTGTACTTTAAATAAAAAACCATATTTTTAAAATTTCTAATTCCTAATTTCTAATTTCAAATGGGAGTGCGAAGCTTTGAGATTTTCGAACTTATACTGATCTAAAACATTAGCGATTTTTACTAGTAAACTCTTAGATAACTGTTTAACAAAGGGGTAGAGAAAACCTAGCGCAACTATAAGTGAGAAAATTTTAATGCGAGCGATCCCAACTTTCATATTAATCATGGTGTAATCCTAAAAGATGACCCAATCCATGAATCACGAGCTCATCTATCTTATCGTCTACCAAAACCTCATCCCGGCTCGCCTCTCTTATTACCTCAGGATATGAAATTACGATATCTCCCAAACGCAAAACATTTGAGGGGTCATAGGCTTTTTCTCCTTCGGATAAGGAGAACGACAGGACGTTTCGGGTCTTATCTTCTCCTTTATATTTCCTTGAGAGTTCTCTCATTTTCCGGTCTCCCACCACAGCTATTGAAACCTCAACAGGACTCTCTATTTCCTGTTTGTTCAGCATGTTAGAAACCGTCGTTTTTAAACGCTTTCTACTAACCCTATACCTACTCTCAACAAAAATCGATACATTAACAGTTGCCATAGATTATACCCAAGTCTTCTTGGCACGTCGGGCATCTTCCGCTTTTTGCTTGCGGGCCAAAGAGGGTTTGAGGTAAAACTCTCTTCTTTTTGCCTCCTGAATAATCCCCTCATTCATTACTTTTCTAGAAAATTTTCTTATCAAGGAATCATCGCTATCACCTGGCATCTTTTTAACTACAACCATTGAAAACACCTCCTCCTTGTCTCGCCAAAGCCTCGCCAAAAGGCGGACGAAGGCGGATTAATTAACACTCCTAATCCTTTCTGCAATTGTTTCCCTATCCTCTTTTGGCTTGTTATTTACAATTGATTGAATAATACCACCCTTATCATTGTCCCATCTTGGAATTATGTGAACATGGAGGTGAGGAACGCCGTTTTTTTCATCATGATTAATCCCTAAAGTTAATGAATCTGCAGACAGTGCTTTCTGCACCTTTTTTGAAACCTTCTTTGTAGTCTCCATCATTCTTCCCAAGTCCTCTGTTTCGTATTCGAATATACTGTATCCATGTTTTTTATTAATTACTATCAAATGCCCTGGTGCTGATGGGTTAAGCTCCATAAAAACCATCGTATATGTGTCTTCGAAAATCGTGATCGAAGGTATTTCTTTATTAATAATTTTGCAAAATACACAGTCTTTCATATTTCAAAACGTCTTCAACACGTTTATTATATCATCGAGGCTTAGGGTTGTAGGCCTCATTTTAGGATTTTTTGCCGTACCATTGAGAAGCATTTTTTTCGATATATGAAGAAACCAGGTAGCCTGAGGGTCCCTCTTCTTTAGCCTTTCACATACCGGCGTTAAATCTACACTAGAGCCGGGCACCGCTTTTATCCTAACGTATCCTTTTCTGGGGTCTCGCCTTACCACTACGGTATATCCCATTTTTTGCGCAAGCTTAATAGTGTCATCGTTTATTGTTTCTACTCCCAGTCCTTTTCCCCATCCCGTACTAAATTCTCTTCCCTTTGCCTTTATCTCCTCTTCTGCCCAGACGCGATTTTCAAAGTTATGAAGAATTGCGTCAAGACAATTACTTACAAATTCCGCACAATATTTGTCATCCCCCGGTTTCTGAAGCTTTATTCCGTCTATCACTCCTTGAAGTAAAAATTCAAAGTAGTCTGCTATTGGATCCGGATAGAAGATCTCCTTAAAATGATCGTCATCAACAACAACTCCTACCATTCTTCCCAGTGCCTCCTCTTTATGCTTAACTCTGTCCGATTCATCCGTTTTATTGAAGGCCGGGTTTTGAGACTTAACATAATCCCATGTAAGACTCGCTGCGCAGACTTTATCCGAGGCAATCTGATGGTGATCCAGAGGGCCAAGCCCTGTATCAACATGGATAACTTCGTCCTCATTTATTTTCTCAATCGGAGATTTGAGATTTGAGATTTGAGATTTGATTTCTCCAATTCGTTCACCGGCCGGTACGAATTGGAGTTGTGCGTCTTCCCAACCCGGCAAAAATCTCTTAATAAGCCAGACAGATGTTATAGCATCTAAATCCGGAGCATTGTGTGTAACAATAATTTTCATAAATTTTGAGCCTAATTTGTTAAAGTTTCGTCTGTTAAGTATAAACCTTTTCTTGATTAAAAAAAAGACTAAAGCTTCTTGACAACAGACAACTGGAAAGCACTATAATATGGTATGGATCCCAACAAAGTCGGGCAGCTTGACCCGAAGCTCAAAGAAGCATATGAGCGAGTTATGAGAACTACCGTAACTCCTCCCATTTCTCAATCTGCTGCGCCGATGCAATCCGCACAAGCTGCGCCTTCTTCCACTCCTCCCATTGTCCAACCGCCGGTCGTCGCTTCTCCTCTTTCTCCACTGCCTCCAATTCCGCCATCACCAACAATTACAGCTACTCATGCATCATTTCAATCCGGAAATATACCATCAGCATCTCAAGCTTACAAAGCAGGCACTATGAAGGCGGGCAAGAAAGGAGTTCCGACAATTTTATGGGCTCTTTTGGCTTCAGTTTTCTTTGTAGCTTATACCTTAGTGTGGACAAAAGTCTTAGGAGTCAGCCTTCCGTTTCTTCCTTAAGTCTTTTTATTAATTCGTCAAACTGCAAGAGCTCTGTTTTATCTTCGTTTCTTTTCTTAAATTCAATTTTATCACCTGTTTTTTCTGACATCACGAGCCTGTGTGGAATTCCTAAAAGATCTGCCGTAGCAAATTTTTCTCCTGCCGATACGTCTCTATCGTCGTAGAGAACTTCTACTCCGGAAGCCTCAAGTTTGGTATAAATATCGTCTGCGGTTCTGACTACTGACTTCTGACTACTAACTACTAACAGATGAGCCTGGAAAGGCGCTACTGTTTTGGGCCAGATTATTCCCTTATCATCGTGGTGAACTTCGACGAGTGCACCCATAACTCTGGTCGGGCCAATTCCGTAGCTTGCAAACCAAATTTCCTTTTGCGATCCATCTTTATCGGTGTAAAAAACTTTTTGATCCTTTGAATATTTAGTTCCCAGAGGAAAAATATTTCCGACCTCAATAACTTTTGCTCTTTTCAGTGGCCCATGACCTAAATCACACTGTTTTCCTTCTTTTACTTTCGCGATCTCGACATTTTGAGAAAAGTCCCCTTCGGGACAATAAATTATCTCGTCTTCCCCAGAATCCGACAAAACCTGGAATTCGTGGGTCACGTTTTTTGTAAAAACTCCTCCGCTTGCCTCTGTAACAATGACAGAAAGACCTATTCTCTCAAAGATTTTTACATAAACTTCTTTAACCAAATTATAATATTCATACATATCCTCCTCTGACACGTGAGCACTGTATAAGTCCTTCATCATAAATTCTCTGGCTCTTAAGATTCCTGATTTCGCCCTCGGCTCGTTTCGGAATTTTGTCGAAAAATGGTAAACCATCACGGGAAGGTCTCTGTAGGATTGCACGAATTTCCCAAGCAAATTCATCACAATTTCTTCATGGGTAAAAGAAAGTCCGTACTCTTTGTCATGTATGTCTTTAAATTGGTACATTATTTTTTGCACCTCGGGGTCTGACCATCTTCCCGTCGTGTCCCAAATTTCTCGAGGGTGAAGAAGTGGCATAAGGAGTTCCTGCGCGCCTGTTTTATTAAGCTCTTCTCTGACTATATTTTTTATTTTCTCTACGACAACAAAACCCAAGGGTAAAAGAGTCCAGCTGCCAGCCATGAGCTGATTCATGAAGCCTCCTTTAACCAAATATTTCGCGTTGACAGAAAGATCTTCCTTGAATTCTATTTTCTGACTTTTTGGAAAAAGCTTCGAATACTTCATACGTTCAATTTCACTCAGTATGACCCTGAGCATTAGTCGAATGGGTCATAAATTCGAGTATAGCATAATCAATTTCCTTGCCGTTCTTCGTCCCATATTTTAAATGACTTCCGCTCCGGGTTCTACCTCCTCAAGTGGAGCGATTAAAATCGTTTTCTCTTTCGCATCAATTGCCAATATCATTCCCTGGCTTTCAATTCCCCGAAAGCTTCGTGTTTCTAAATTTACTACGAAAGGAAATTCACGGCCTATCAATTCTTCCGGGGAGTAGCTCTCGGCAATTCCAGAAACCACCTGACGTGTCTCGCTGCCGAAGTCCACTTCAAGCCTAAGGAGCTTATCGGCGTCGGGAACTTTTTCCACCAAAGTTATTTTTCCGATTTTTATTTTCACTTTCTTGAAGTCCTCTAAGTCAATATTCATAATAGTCTGAAATCCGCCGAAGCCCCGCCTGCCGGACGGGCAGGTTTAGCAAAGGCTGGATTAAAATCATCAAAGTTTATGCTATCCATTTTCTTCAAGTCCTTGCAGATAAGTGTAGCATTTTTAAATTAGGCGTTGTATACTTTATTTTGTTTTATGGATCAGCAGAGTGTTTATCAAAAATCAAGAGAAGAGATTTTAGAAATTGGAAAGAAATACAATCTTTCCCAAAATGCATTAGAAGAATTTCTGGAACCGGATAGAATTGTTGAGGTGAAAATCCCAATTAAACTCGGCAGTGAAACCGTAACTTTTAGAGGCTACAGAAGCCAGCATAGTAATATTTTGGGTCCCTACAAAGGGGGGCTGCGATTTCATCCAAAAGTTAACGAGGACGAAGTAATGGGACTTTCCTTATGGATGAGTTTAAAAACAGCAGTAGTAGGCGTTCCTTTTGGTGGCGCAAAAGGAGGAATTTCCCTTGATCCCAAAGCATTAAGTGAAAAACAGCTGGAAGAAATTTCCAGAGAATATGTAAGACGCGTTTATGATATTTTGGGGCCCCAGAAAGATGTCCCTGCTCCTGATGTTAATACAAATCCCAAGATTATTGACTGGATGATTGATGAATATATAAAACTCGCCAGAAAAGACGGTATTAAAAAGTCTCTTAACGAGCTTTATGCGACCTTTACCGGAAAGGGCAAAAACGGATTGAGCGGAAGAACAGAAGCAACTGGCTTTGGCGGAGTAGTTGTCTTAAAAGAATTGGCAAAAAAATTAAATTTGGATCCCAAAAATACAACACTCGCTGTTATGGGCTTTGGCAATGTGGGTTATTATTTTGCAGACTTAGCCTCCAAAGCCGGATTTAAAGTTGTTGCGGTATCTGATTCAAAAGGCGGAATCATAAAAAGAGACAGCAAGAAGACCTTTATACCCCTAGATATTCCCCTCGTATATGAATGCAAAATGGAAAAAGGGAGTTTAAACGGTTGCTACTGCGCAGGCGGAGTTTGCGACACAAGAGGAGGCCAATTAATTACGAACGAGGAGCTTTTAATGCTTCCCGTTGATATCTTAATCCCTGCTGCTTTAGAAGATGTTATTAATGAAAACAATATGCAAAATATAAAAGCAAAAGTTATTGTTGAAATGGCAAACGGCCCTGTTACCCCAAAAGCTCACCATTACTTAAGCGAAAAAGGCGTTGTAATCGTTCCTGATATTTTGGCGAACTCAGGAGGAGTTGCCGCAAGTTTTATCGAATGGGAGCAAAATATTCAAAATAAAACTTACAAAAAAGACGTTGTTTTAAAAAGACTGGAAAAGCTAATGGTCAAAGCATTTGAAAGCGTTTGGAATACTGCCAAAAGTAAAAAAACCAACCTTAAAGAAGCATCTTATCTCGTAGCGCTCAAAAAAATCCTCAAATAAAATCCTTTCTTGACAAGCTAATCTCAAACTGTATAATCGGATTAGAAATGGCAGGACCGACCGTAGAAAGACGCGCGGCAGAAACTACCCCACCGTACGTAGATAAGAGATTAAAGGAATTTGTGCAAGTTTTTGCCGATCGATTTATTCCCCCCTCGCTTCTGCTTCCATGTGATAAAAATGGCCTTATCACGAGCCGTATTGACAGACGTGACCTTTCTCCTAAAGGTGTAAGAAAAATTTTTGATATTACCCAGAGAGACGGACGGGTTGATGTTTCTGTCCAACTTCAATTTGATAACGGTAGCGATATGAGAATGGCGAGGCTTATCGCAAGACGAGAAACAGACGGGTGGTCATCTCCAAGCATTGCGTTCTATTCAAACAGGGCTCACCCAGTTGAAGACCAAATAAGTAAAGAAGAAGCCTACATAAATGCTGAAGAGGCATTCGGACTATAAAAATAGACAATTTGCTCAATATTTTTAATTCCTCTATAATATTTTTCTCATGAAAGGAAAAGAAGCTCTTCCCACCCCCCTTATCCACCCGCTTTTGAAGGGGCCTGTTCCCAAAGAAAGAGCTCAAATTTTTAGAAAAGCGGCAAAAGCGATTGGAGTATCGTTTAAAAGAATTCCAAACAGTGAGATAACGGATCCTTTCCAAAAAGCTCCTCGCGGTATGGTGACTGTTGAAGTCGATTATGGAGAAAAGCACGGAGAATTTTGGAAAAGAGTTCTTAAACTTTCTCCTCCACCACCGCCTAAGGCCAAACTAGTCCAATATACAGATCCTATTCCGTCAAGGCTTAATGACCCCACTTGTTAAATTTAGACCCTCTAATCGGTAGTCAGAATTATTATTTATCCTTTTTGAAAATCCAGCGCGCAGGAGTTAATGCAATAGCGAAGCCCTGTTTTTTCCTTCGGTCCGTCGTTAAAAACATGCCCTAAATGTGCTCCACAATTAGCACAAGTAGCCTCAGTCCTATTCATTCCTAGACTTTTATCCTCTTCTAAGATTACGTTTCCTTTTGTTGCGATGTCATAAAAGCTTGGCCACCCGGACCCTGATTCAAACTTGGTGGAAGAATCAAACAGAGGATTCCCGCAGACAATACATCTATACATTCCGTCGTCTTTTGTATAGACGTACTCTCCTGTAAAGGGTGCCTCAGTCCCCTTTTCCTGTGTAATATGAAAGGCTTCGGGTGTTAATTTCCTCTTAAGCTCGTCTTGTGGGATTTTCTTCACTTTATTCTATGGGAATTATTGGCTGACCTGAGATTATTCTTCCCAAATCATGAAGGGTAATAAGCGCTATTAAGGCAAGAAGCACTGCTATTCCTATGGCATGGGAATAAGCCTCAAATCTGGGATGCACACGGCGCCTGGTTACTGCTTCGATCAGAATAAAAAATAGCCTTCCTCCGTCGAGCGCAGGGATTGGCAGGACGTTAAGAATTGCGAGATTCAAAGAAAGAAGCGCCAGGAATGAAAGCAAAGCATAAAACCCGCTGTCAACGAATTCCCCTGTCAATTGCGCTATACCTATTGGACCTGCTACTCCCTGGGGAACAGATCCGGTCGTCGCGATCTGGCTTACCACCGCTCCAAGCCCAGACAGAATTAAGACTGAAGTTTTAATTGCCTCTTTTGTTCCCACAATAGGCGCCTCATGCCAGGGATATTTTTTTATTACCATTTTCTGTCCAATGGCTACTCCCATAGGCCCCTGATCGGGAGGATACTTTTTTCTTGGGGTAATTGTTACAGATTTGAGATTTGAATTTTGATCTTTTATTTTAAGCGTTATCGGCTCACCGAGCTTTTCTTTGGTAATTGATATAAGATCCTTACTCGACACTATTTTTACTCCGTCAATCTCAAGAACCGCATCTCCCCTGCTTAGTCCTGCTTTTTCTGCAGGTGAGTTTTTTGAAACCTCACTTATCACTACGTCTCCTCCGGGAACCGGCGCTCCATAGCTTGCGAAAAGAAAAGAAATTAAAGTAACTGCGAGCAAAAAGTTCATAAATACTCCTGCGACAACTACAAGTATCCTTTGCCATATGGGCTTTGCAAAAAATGCTCGATCCAAATCAGTATTTTGTATTAAGTATTTCGTATTAAGTATTTCTTTTTTGCTTGATACTTTATACTTACTACTTTCTACTGGCAAGCTAAGCTTGCCTCCTCCGGCCTCATCCTCTCCGTAAAGCTTTACAAATCCGCCGATTGGCAGAAGATTAAACGAGTAAAGCGTCTCACCTATTTTCTTAGACCAAACCCTTGGCGGAAATCCAAATCCAAATTCCTCAACTTTTATATTAAACATTTTTGCAACAAAAAAATGTCCCAGCTCATGGACCAGGACCAAAATGGAAAGTATCAGAAAGAAAGCTAGTATTGTAATCAGCATATTCGAACTAAAAGTATATCAGAAAATTTCTAATTGATCTAATTAACTCAAATTAGTACTTAGAAATTGCGGATTTAGATCTGGAGGAGCTCTTCTTCTTTATTCTTTCCCAGCTGATCAATTTCTTCAATGTGTTTATCCGTCATGTTCTGAATTTCTTTTTCAAGCCGACTCGTTTCATCTTCTGATAAATCTTCCTTTTTAACTTCACTCATTGCTTCGTGCCTTGTTTGTCTAATCATAATTTTTCCGTTCTCCAATTTTTGATGCATTAAGTGAATCAGCTCTTCACGCCTTTCCTGAGAAAGCGGCGGAATAGAAATCCTTATCAACTGTCCGTCTACCACAGGGTTGAGCCCGAGACTTGCTTCCATTATTCCCTTTCTTATTTCCTCAATTACCGATCCATCAAAAGGAGTGATTGTTAAGGTCTGGGGATCCTGCGCTGCGATCGTAGCGAGCTCAAGAACTTTTAATCTTGCCGAACCGCCGTACGCTGAAATTACTACGTTTTCGACTAGAGACGGCGCTGCCCTGCCTGTTCTTATTGTGGAGAGGTCGGATCGGAGAACTTCGAGAGCCTTGTCCATTTTCTGCCTGCTTGCACTTAGTGTATTGGGATCCATCTTAGATCAGATTATAGCTCAAATCTTTTAAATTCGCGAACCACAATATTTTCTCCCAATTTGCCAATAGTCTGCTTTATTAAGCCTTCAATGGTTATTGATCCGTCTCTTATGTATTCCTGACTAAGGAGGGTAGAGACGTCTTTGGGACTCATGGCAGCTACTTGCATAGCTACTTCGTGAGCGAGATTTTTAAATTCGTCTGTTCTAGCCACAAAATCTGTTTCGCAAAGAATTACCACAAGAGCTCCCACCTTTCCATTTTGATGGATGTAGGATTCTATAAGTCCCTGTCCTACTTCGCGCTGTGCTTTTTTCTCAGCGATCTGCGCTCCTCTTTTTTTAAGCCATGAGAGAGCCTTATCATAATCGCCTTCTGACTCTTCAAGGGCGTGTCTCACGTCAGCTACAGAAGCCTGCGTATCGTTACGAAGTTTTTTTAGTTTTTCTAGGTTTACTTTTGACATCTTTTTTACCCTTTTTTGGCGTTTTTGTTTTTACTATAGTCTTTGGCTTTTTTTCTTTTTCCAAAGCCTTCTCTTCTTCTTTTACTTTATCACTTTGAACCTTTTTTGCGGATTTCTTGCCCTCTACCCATGCCTCCATTATATACTCTACGATATACTGAATGCTTCCCACTGCGTCATCATTTGCCGGAATCGGATAATCTACGATATGAGGATCTGCGTTTGTGTCCACCATTGCTACGGTTGGGACGCTGACTTTTTGTGCCTCTCTTACGGCCAGGTCCTCAAGGTGTGAATCGACAACAAAAAGAAGCTCGGGCTCTTTTTTAAGCTGATAGACTCCCCCATATAAACTTTCAAGTTTTTGGCGCTCTTTATCCCAAAGGCCAACTTCCTTTTTTGTATATTTGGCTCTTTCTTCCGGGTTTTTTAATTTTTCTGTAAGATCGATTAGTTTTTTGAAGTTTTTTGAAACTTCAGAGAAATTTGTAAAGAGTCCGCCGATCCAGCGATTTGTGACGTAAAAAATTCCGTCTTTCAGAGGATCTCCTATCTCACCCTTAGCTTTCTTAGCTTCTTCTTCAATTATTCCGTGTGCTTGTCTTTTTGTACCTACTACTACCATTACGCTGTCTTCTTTCTGCGCGACAGCTTTTACAAATTCTCCGGCCTGATCAAGCCCTTCTTTTGTCTTGGCAAGATCAATTATGTGGATTCCTTCTCTGGCTTCAAAAATGAAATCCCGTGCTCGGGGGTTTGAGCGTGTTACCTGGTGGCCGAAATGGCAACCTGCCTCTAAAAGTTCTTCAAGTGTTACTTGTTTCATAATTTGTCCCTTCGCCCTTCCGTAGCCTTTGGCGTAGGAGGGTTAACCGCCATTCGAATTTATTCTATTTAGAACAGAGACAATCTCGAATGTGAGTGATTGAGGAATTATAGCAGAACCAGATTAGGTATTCAATCTATAGATTTTTTCTGGCCCTGCCTTTTGTCAACCTATCATATACATTGTGATGAACTATTGCTTTAATACCTACATATTCATGGGCAATGATAAAGATAACTCGGTATCTTCTGGTTTCATGGTCTTCAAATTTGATTCCTTCCACATCATCGGGATTAAGACTTCTCCATGGCATGCCTTTCTCAAATTCTCTATCTTCCATCTTTTTGGTTCCTCGCCTATAGGGATTGTCAAGTAAAAGCTGTATCAGCTCTGCAAAATCTCTTTTCATCTGAGGGGACGTAGCATTTCCCGAAAGTCTTTCGATAGCCTGAGCCATACTGGCTTCATCTTCCTTAACTAACTCTACCTGCAAAGGGTCTATCGGTCTCCATCTTCTTCTGTCTTTAGCATGCAGAGGCGCTATGAATTTCTTAACTATTCCTAGTTTAAAACGTCCTGCCCTTTCTACAGCTTCGGGGTGATCCCCGCTTGGTGTGGATTCCGGCGGAACAGCGGCACCACCGCGAGAGTGGCCGCTTCTTTTCTTTCTATCATTATCTGAGTAATCTTCAGGTGTGGGCAAACGTCCATTCGTGTCTCCAGGAGTGATCGTCGGAAAATGCCTTTGCATAAGAGTCCTAATTCTATCGACAAGAGAACCTGCATCTTTAGCTACGAAATTAGCGTAAGCATTTTTCAACTCCGATGGCCAGTATCCAAACGGAATTAATCTTGCCATCCCTTCTATCTCGCTTAGATTTGGCTCCTCCACTTTACTTCCCTGCGCCTCATCTCTCAAAAGCTGTGCTCCTATAGCACCGTATTTCATCCAGGCAGTAATGTTAGTAGCTATTTTTGATGCAGGCAGATCAATCAGGAATCTTTCAAGTATCGAAACATCAACACCTTTCCTTGCTCTAGCCTGCCATTCCAGTTTGACACGAGTAAGTAAGGGGGACTCTCTCGTGGATCTTGAGCTCTCAGCTTTAACGATCTCTCGAAAAACGGCTGCAATTTGGTCTCTCTCAGCCCAATACTGGGGGGCAGATAGAAACTCTACCATATCTACAATTGCCCGATAGTCTGAGATCAAATGTTCCTCAATCTCCTGGGAGACTTCTACTTTTACCCTATTCATATCAGAGGATATGGGTGCTGTAGCTTGATGATATTCTTGTGCAAATCTCCCGACGTCCTTGCGCCACTCATTTGCGTTTGCTTCAATTTTGGGATTACTAATATGTAACCCGTTACCTAAGTCAACTTCACTTCGGGCAAACCTAATTGGAGAGGCTCCCGTGCCAAACACCGAGCGGTGAATGTCTCTTTTAAAACGAGATAAAGCTTTATCCGTTACGTAAGGGACAGATTCCTGAAGTCGCACGCCCTCCTCCAGCATCGGAGCAAATTTTGATCTCCACTCAGCCTCTGTTTCTCTGTATTTGTCGGCCAAATCGTTATAAGATGTGAATCTTTGTGAATTTGAAGCGACGAAGGATGAGAATCTATTTTCCGAGGGCGGAAGGACAGGCTCAGCTTCCACAAGTGGCTCGGGCTTAGCAAGCGCTTTATCTGGTCCGCGCGGCAAGACACCAATTCTAATTCCAAACTCTCTCAGCATATTCTCAAAATGTTACAGGAAACTTCTGACAGAGGGAACGCACTTCCGATGCGGTTTTTAGGAGATTTTTATTGCTCCAGAGATCTTTTTTAAGCTTAGACCAAGCTACTTTTCTTTGCTCCTTTATGGTGAGCTTGTCGAATCCATTATTATCCTGCGGGAATTTCAAACCCGAAACTTCCGCAACCGCTCTTTCAATCCAGCCTGCGACCATTTTCATTTCTTTCTCCTTCATTCCGCGTGTTGTAATTGCAGGCGTTCCCAGCCTTAACCCTGAAGGATAAAAAGGCGGCATTTTATCATTTGGCACAGTGTTCTTGTTAAGAACAATCCCTGCTACCTCCAAGGCCAGTGCAGCCACAGCGCCATTTACTTTTTTATTTTGTAAATCTAAAACAATAAGATGATTGTCTGTCCCTCCGCTTACGATTTCAAAACCTCTTTTCTTAAGTTCTTCAGCAAGGGTTTTTGCATTGGCTACGATTTGCGAGGCGTATTTTTTAAACGATGGGTGGGATGCTTCGAGAAGAGCGACAGCAATGGCTGCTGTTTGATTATCATGAGGCCCTCCCTGCAACCCCGGGAATACCGCTTTATCAATTTTATCTCCCAACTCCGGGTCTTTTTTTAGTCCTTTTTCCGTAACCATTATAATAGCCCCTCTTGGGCCCCTTAATGTCTTGTGCGTCGTCGTCATGATAACGTGAACGTCATTCGCAGGAGAAGGATGTGCGCCTCCGACGACCAAACCTGCAATATGTGAAATATCTGCCAACAGATACGCCCCGACTTTGTCTGCAATCGCCCCAAATTTCTTAAAATCTATAGTCCTCGAGTACGCAGTATATCCGCATATTATAAGCTTTGGCTTCTCTTTTAAGGCTACTTTTTCTATTTCATCGTAATCCAAAACTCCTTTATTATTTAGAAAGTACGGAACAACCTTGAAGTATTTCCCGGAAAAAGAGACTGGAGAACCATGCGTTAAGTGCCCTCCAAAGGCTAAAGAGAGTCCCATTATTTTGTCCTTAAGTGGTTCTAGAATTGCAAATTCTACGGCGGAATTTGCGGGAGATCCTGAATAGGGCTGGACATTGGCGTGAGGAACATCGAATAATTTTTTTGCTCGATCAACAGCGATTAGCTCGACATCATCTACTACTCTATTTCCCTGATAATACCTTTTTTTCGCATATCCTTCCGAATATTTGTTAGTAAGAACTGTTCCTAATGCCTCAATTACGGCTTTTGATGTGTAGTTCTCGGAGGCAATCATCTCCAAGACATCTTCTTGTCTCTTCTCTTCTTTTTTTACAAGTTCATAAACCTCCGGATCGACTCTTTTAAAGTTTTTCATGATTGCTTTTGTGAGTATATTCGAAGATCTTTTGCTTTGCAAGACTGTAAATTTCCCCTTGACAGCCTTGGAGAATGATTTGCTAAACTAAATTTAGATGGGGCGAGGGCCGGAAACAATTACTCAAGCTCTACAAAGACTCCCGCGAAGGGAATCTTTAAGGCCCGCTCAAAATACTCTTCGTGATACTTTGGGATTCACGAGAGTTTTCCCCGATCCCCCTATTGTTCTAAGAACAGATCTCACATCGGAGCACCTGAGGAGGATTTTTGAATGGGAAAACAGTGTTTGGACCGAAGGAAGGCCATACTCAGAGACCACTGCTCAGTTTTCTGAGGAGTTGAGAGAAGCAAGAGATATTTGGATTAATGTTCTCGAAGGCAGAGAGGACTTGGCTGATGCGAGTACGATGCATCACCTAAGAGAAGAGATTGGTGATGGAATAATAGCGAGTGTGGGCATCGTGCGCTCTGTTTTACAAAGAGAGGATAGGAGAGTTATCGAAGTTTTGGACAGAGCTTTAAATCAAGATGATCGAGTGAGGGGCGGTCTGCAATCTAGGGTCAGCCTCTATTTATTGAAGGGACAAAGAATGGTAGATAGACTTTCGGCATATGGGCAAAGCGATGGCCGAATAGATCCTTCTCGCAGAAATGATATTGTTATGACTATTGGCGGCGCTATAAAATCAGGGTTCGTAGCTTTAGAAAGGCTTGGAATCGGCCCCGGACAGGTAATAGATGGGAAAATTGCAACAAATAGAATAAAGTACAGCCCGACAAGACTTGCAGAGCACGGCTCATTACCAGAGGCTAAAAGGGACTGGAATAGAAGGCAATTACCTGTTATAGAAAGAGTCCTACCGATAGCTGCCTAGCTTTTTTCGAGGTCAAGAAAAGTATATTTATATTTTTCTGCTTGCCCTTTTGTTTCACTTATAACTTTTGCAAACATCGAGTAATCCGGGAAAAAAGTATCCGCTCCGAAGTCACCTTGGACTATAGTAAGATAAAGTCTGTCCACCAAGCCTTTCTCGATCGCTTCCTGAAAAATCTGCCCCCCTCCGAAAATAAAAATCTCGTCGCTCCCATCTTTGGATTTTGCTTTTTCCAAACCTTCTTCGAGGGAACTTACTGTTTTGTCCGGAGAAAAAGGCAAACCCTCAAGCGAGGACGGATCGTGCGTTATAACAATGTGGGATCTTCCCGGCAACTTTCGGCCAAGCGATTCAAAAGTTTTTCTGCCCATCACAAGAGGATGCCCCATCGTGAGCTTCTTCATCCTTTCAAAATCCTCAGGAATTTTAAAAAGGAGATCATTCCCCTTTCCGATTCCTCTCTTTTCGTCCATTGCGGCAATAATCGAAATCATTTTTTCTTCTTACCTTCGTAATATCCGCCTGCTACTACGAGCTCTGCCTTTAATGTCGGGTGAGGTTCATAATCTAGAAGGGTCACTTTTTCAGGAGAAAATGTTTCAAGACTCACGACACTTTTATCAATTTTTACCCTAGGGAAGGGTTTTGGCTTTCTTTTTATCTGCTCTTTTACCTGCTCAATATGGTTTTCGTAAATATGGATATCTCCGTACATATGGACAAATCTTCCAGGTTTTAGCTTCAGAATTTTGGCAAGAACAATACAAAGTAAAGAGTAACTGGCTATATTAAACGGGACCCCTAGAAAATAATCACAGCTTCTTTGATAAAGAATCAGATCAAGCTTTCCATTCCTATTACTGATTTGGTACATGTTATGACAAATCGGAAACCTCGCAGCCTCCGATTTTTCAGCCATTGTATAAAGGTATTCGGGATTCCAGGAATTTACGATCAGATTGTGTGCCGAAGGATCTGCTCTCACCTCATCGATCACCCACTGAAGCTGATCTACTGTTTTCCCTTTTTTCTTTGTCGGCCATTTTCTCCACATTTCTCCATAAATATGGGGCAGCTCTCCCCATCGCCGAGCAAAATTATTATCGTTTTTGATTTTATCTATAAACTCTTCTTTACTAAGTGGTTGCTTTGGTTTCTTTTTTCTTTGCTCGGAATTTCGAATTTCGAATTTCGAATTTCGAATTTTTTCTAAGTATATCTTATATGGATAATCATCCCAGATGTGCACGTTGTGATCGACCAAATATTTTATATTGGTCTGACCTGATAAAAACCAATAAAGTTCCTGAATTACACCGTTCCAGTAAACTCTTTTTGTGGTAAGAAGAGGAAAGCTTTCTGACAAATCATAAACATGACGAATTCCAAAAATACTGTACGTCTTAACCTTCGTTCCCCGATCCACCTGTTCTATTCCGTTTGCCAAAATTTCTTTTCCTAGCTCCAAATACTGGTATTCAGCGCTTCGACTTTGCTTAGTGCTTTTGAGATGTCTATTTTTCATTTTACTCGTATGAAATAGAACTCACTATCTTCTTCTGCAGTTATCTTGTGTTTAATGTTTGGCGGAGCTAAAACCACATCTTCCTCTCTATAGTCTGTTTCATCGTCACCGCAAAAAAACTTTCCTGAACCCTTTAAAACAATGAAGATCTCATCTATTCCTTCATGGGAGTGCCAATCGTAGCTTGAGCCCTTACTAAGAAATCCTTTTGTGATCGCTTCCAAATTATCACTTGCTATATATCCTGCTTTAACCAAAACTTGTCTCTGTCCAGATCCTCCATGCGCTTCCTCAACGGGGATATTTTTCAAACTAAATTTCTTAAACTTCATACCTGTTTCTCCTTTTTTGTGGCTGAGACGCGGCCGCCCTGCCATTGACCTCTATATTTCGATCCTCCGCCTGCTACCTCATGGAATAAAACATGAACGAAGCGGGCTCCCATTTCAATTTCTACAGTTATCGGTCCTTCATTTTTAAGGCCAAAAGTGAGTTCCCCCTGATATCCCGGCTGGATGGGACCCGTGCGGATAAACAAACCTGATCTGAAAGTCGTGGTCCTGGGAATTATTACCGCTGACAAATTCAGAGGCAGATTTATTTTCTCGATAGTTTTGACTAAGTAGAAATCCTCTGGTTTTATTTTTATACTTGAAGGTTTTTTGGAATTGTAAACTTTAACCGATTTTACGTCAGGGGTTTGTCTGTGTGTCTCGCCCAAAAATGCAGAACCTGAAATCTTAAAAACCTCACCAAGTCTCAGGTCAAACCCCGCCCCTTCGGGATTTGTCAGTTCCCGCTCCGACAGCCCCTCGACGAGCTTTTTCTTTTTTACAAGTTTTAATAAATTTTTTGGACCAATTATCATTTCTTTAACACTTCAACTTTTGCCAAAATTTCTTTCGTCACGTCGTCAATTGATTGCTCACCGTCGATTTCAGTTATCTCGTCTCCGAAATTTTGCATGAGCCAACCATAACCTTTTATTACTTTTTCTACTTTTTCCCTCACCTCATACATCTCTTTGGGAGACTCTTTGTGTTTTTCCTCGATTCTTAGGAGAGACGTTTCAAGCGAGACATTGAGGAAAAACGTGAAGTCCGGAACTATAAACTGGTGGTACATAGAAAGAATCGAATGAGCGATAAGGATTTGGTTTGCTGATTCAAAACCGTATTCCTCTGACTTATCCAAAATTCCGTAAACTACAGCTGACCATAAGCACCTATCGGACAATACAACTTTACCATCCCTAAGGGAGGGCTCAATAACATCTTCGTGATGAAGCATTCTGTCTGTTGAGAAAAGATATTGTAAAGCCTTCGCAGACATTTTCCTCTCTCCTTTTAGAACTTCATGGACCAGGTCTCCTACAATTCCTTCCTTGCGTGGCTCCCGGGTTTTGACAACTTCGCGTCCCTGGGCTCCATAATACTCGGCAAGCTTTTCAACTTGAGTGGTTTTTCCCGAACCGTCAATGCCTTCAAGAGCAATATATATTCCGTCATATGGATTCCTTCGAAGTTCCAAATCGAAGGAAATGTGGTACTTTTTATTATTCTTCATAAATGCGGCTCTCGACCGGAGACTTTTGGAATTTATATTTGGCGACTTTCTTTTTTGTGTATGGAACCTCAGCTTTTGATGAAAGCTCCTCAAAAGTCATTGCGCAAATTCTCATCCCAGGAGTCAGCTCAACTGCCATCCGTCCCAAATTTCCAAGCTCCAAAACACAATTTCCGTCCCACCCTGGATCAAAGATAGATGCTGTTGAGTGAACTACAATTCCAAGCCTTCCAAGGGATGATCTCCCCTCAAGCCTACCCATCAAATCGTCAGCAATTTTCACGCTTTCCAAAGTCATTGCGAGCACGAAATCGCCGGGCTGCATTATAAAAGTGTCGTCATTTTTAACAAAAATTTCTCGCGTTATCTCGTTACTATAATCTTTTTTTGCAGGATCGATGTGTGAATATTTGCTGTGCTCAAAGACTCTGAAGGCACTTCCGAGACGAAGATCTATGGAGCATGAACCCAGCTGAGTCTTAAGATCTGCCGCAGGCTTGATGGAAATCCGCCCACTTTCAATGGCTTTTTTAATATCCTTATCCGACAGAATCATGGACAAAGTTTAGCATATGAAACCAAACAATGGAAGATAGTTAACTTGACAAGATGCCATCGTTTTACTATTCTTGGAGGAGCAGTAATACTGTTATGAACTTATTTAAAAAACTACTCCTCCTGTCTCTTTTATTTTCCCTCGGTGCGTATATCATCCCCGCAATAGCACATGCGGCTGGTCATGAAATAGCGGGGACTGTGTTTATAGATTCGAACAGTAACGGCACCAGAGAAACCGGAGAAGATTTGAAAAACAACGTGAAGATCGAAAAATGGAGAAATCCCGCTCAGGGAAACAACGTAAAAGACGATCTGGGAAATAACAATTACGAAACTATGGATACAGGCACAAAAGGCTTAACTAACGGCAGATATCGCTTCTACAATCTTCCTTCAGGAAACAAGTATAAAATAAAAGCAAATGTTCCTACGGGCTTTACCTGTACTACCGGAAATAGCTGCCAAAGAACAGGCATAAATCTCAACGGAAACAAAACCTACAGTTTCGGCATAAAACAAAACACAGACGGCGATGGGGACGGAGACGGACAGTGCAAGGATGATAAACGAGTAAAACCAACAGTAAAGGCTCAGCCAGTCGGTGCAGTACAATTAACAGGAGACTTAAATGGCGACTATTACGAAAAGGTCTTTACTTTTAAGGTCTCGAATAAAAATCCCAAAAATGCAAAATGCGGAAAAAGAGACTATCAATTACAGGCTGTACCCGCAGTTGCCTCATGGGGATCCAATCCCCCCAGTTTTGAATTTAGAAGCCCAATGGTTGACGGTAAAGTCTTAGACGTAAAACCGGGTAATCCTGCGGAACAACTCAAGCTTTTTGTGAAGGTTTTTAAAACTACTCCTGCAGGAACTTATAATTTCAGCGTAAGAGCCCAGGACACCGAGGATAGCGAATCTACCAGAATGAGCGATAATCTTCAGTTTCGTTTCGTAGTTCCTCAGGGAGATAATAACGATACATGCACGGACAATAGCGGGTGCTCTGCTCCTTCACCTATCTGCAAATTAGACACAGGGGCTTGCGTTGAGTGCCTGGAAGATACCGATTGCGCTGAGGATGGAAAAGTCTGTAATACCAACAATATCTGCGTGGACGAAGATGACGGCGGAGGCAGTGCAGATAAAATTAAAGTAAGGCTTGGCCTCGACGGAATTGGAACTACGGGAAGCCTGCAGGAACCTTCCTGTAAATTTACCACAAATCCTCCGGAAGACAAGGAAAGAACCCTTACTCTTAAGATTTCATCAAGCACCACCGAACCGTTAACGCTTAATGACACTGCGCAGTATGAAGACTACACGCGTGCATCAACCGACGCATGTCCGCCGGCCACAAAGATGGATAAGGGTAAATTTATTGCCGAATTTGATTTGCCTGCGGGCTTTGCTTCAAAAAGCTATAACGTAGACGTTTCATCAAATGATTCTCCAAATCTTCACCAAACAAAAGAAAATTTTGCGATAAATACCAGCGGTACAATTCTAGACGTTGATCTTCCCGCAGGAGACATAGATAAAAATTCCGATCCTGAACTGCGAATAGATATAAATGACTGGAATATACTTCGAACCTGCCAGAAAAAGTCCGGGAGCCCTGCTTCCTGTGCCGTAGGTACAACAACATACAAAACGGACTTGGATGATGACGGAAAAACCGACGCAGATGACATGACCTTATTTATTCAAGAATTTTTCTATAGAAACAGGTAAGCTTAAAATTGATATGCAAAATTTACGACAAAATTTATTCGCCAACAAGACGCCTCTTTTGATTATCTTTTTAGTCATAGCTACGGTTATTCTCGTAGCCTTGGCGATGGCACCCAACAGGCCTTCCCTTCCTACACCCAACCTAGGCGCACAAAAAGAAATAATCGCAGATTCCTCTCTCAGCCTTAGCGAGCTATATCAAATCGACGAGGACGAAGAAGCGTCCGAGGCAGCAGTAGTCTCCTACCAGAGCGATGTGCAGATTATGACCGGCAAAAATAAGGTGACTGGCGTACAGCTTGAAATAAAGTATGACCCCGCACTTATAACAACAGTCGACGTGCTGCCCGGAGATTTCTTTCAAAACCCGACAGAACTTCTTAAAAAAATTGATACTGAAGAAGGAATTATATCCTATGCTTTGGGGACTGAGAATAAAGGTCTTTCTGGAAAAGGCGTAGTCGCGACGATAACCTTTGTGCCAAGAACCGGAGTAAGAGGCGAAACTGCATTTGAATTTTTATCCAAGACCACTGTGGTTGCAGAAAATGCAGATCAAACAGTTCTTAAAGAGATGAGCGGGCTCGAATTCTCCCTTGGATCCAGTACTCCTACATCGTCTTCGGCTCAGCCGGCATCCCTATAAGGGCTCTGCAGTCCAAGCCCCGTTATTTTTGACCACAAAAACAGGAATGACTTCTGCTCCTTCTGGGATTAAACTCCGAACAATCTCTGCGGACTTTAGGATATCCTCTTTATGCTTGACACCATCTACCGGATTCCCTGCGCAATCTTCGTGCCCATGAACAATTACGCCTTTCGAGTGATGTTTTTCTATTGAAATGAGAAGCTTCTTTTTTATAGATTCCAGAAGCTCGGGGTTATCCCCTTTTGCCTGCCCGCCATCGCTATGCTCAGGCATTTGCAGGCGGGCCAATAGACCGACGAGACCTGCCTCAGTTATGGTATCTGGATGTTGTGCGCCAAATTTTTCCTTTCCAAATATGGCCACTGGATCGTGAACCCGTCCGTCCATGCAGCCAACGCTAGTAAAAAATGTTTCTGAAGGATCCGACATTCTGTAATTATAAATTGAAAATTGAAAATTGTAAATTATTTGCTATAATATAGGCCTATTATGGTAAGTGAAACTCCAAGATCTCTAGATAGAGGGTTGAGACCTGAAGGACTTACGGTTAGCGCTGATTTTCTATGGGAGGACAACCATTCTGCGAAAGCCGATGAAAATAGAGCATTGTTTGACGAGAAAACGGCAAAAGGTGAACTTTTAGCTTTAGACGGGTGCTCTGATTCAAGACTTTGGACCCCCGGCGATGTAACAGTAAGAAATGTCGCAGGAGCTTTAGCACCACACCCTCTAGTGGTCTCAGGGAAGGCAATCAGGGTATGGAATTCTGCCTCCCATTTTGACGGCGAGACTGTGGAAGAGGGCGTAACACCAAGGGGCTGTGGCGGACTTGCAACAAAAGAAGCTTTGGGAAACAGTAGAATTGAAGCTCCTGGGGTTCAAAGATATGCCTCGGAGAGTATCCCTCATAAAGATCCTCTCATCCAAGCAATAAGAACCGCCGAGGCAATAGCAGCTACGAGCGGAAAGCCTACTTTAGCCACTGCTCAGGATCATTTGACGCTACGGGTTTACCCACTGGCATATTTTATATTCGAGGAAGGCGAGGAATTGAGTAGATCCGCCGTTCCCCGTAGATACCTTAATGTCGATAATTACGATCCCAAGATAATATACGCAAATGGTATACCTTTCTTAAAACCAGAGAATGTCCCCGATGTGTTCCAGGAGCTCTTGGAAAGAAATCGTCAGCAAGCTAGGGATACGCTATCTAGATATCCCGATTTAAGGGATATGCAGAAGGTCATAAATCCAAGAATTATTCTTCTAACTACAGATATTCGGTCTGCCAGAGTGAAATATCCTACCATTTCTTCTGTGCCTGGATCAATGTTTAAGATACATCTTCCAAGAGAAAAAGTCGGAAGCTCTGTGGTAGTGAGCAGAAGAAATTTGGAATCTGCAATAGATCAGCTGAACTATCCTGTGCCTCATTCTATTACCAATCAAGATGATCCGGCAAAACCCTTCCATAATACCGATACTATAATTGTCGAGACAGGGCATATGCCTGAATCAAGAAGAATAGCAAATAGAATCGCAAGAATTAGTTGGGGAAAGAATTGGTTGGGACTACCGGGGAGAAGAATTGTTTTTGTACAGGCCAACGATGGGATTGTAAACGATATCGAAGAGCTAAGGGTAGCCTAGAAGATAAAGAAGAAGATTCCGCCTAGTATTAGAAGAGCTGTTCCCACGAATGCTCCTACAGTCAATGCATCACCAGATCCTGTTGGCACAAGCGTGGGCTGAGGCGTAACTACCCCGCCCTTTGCGGGAGGAGGCACCTGAGCTATCTGTGTAGTAGGCGTAGGGGTATTCACGACAACAGTTGGTATGGTGGGGGTAGGCGTATTTATCACAGTTGTGGTTGGAGTCGGAGTAGGACTCTTTGTAGGCGTAAGAGATGGCACTTTGGTAGGAGTCGGAGTTACTGTCGGTGTAACAGTCGGTGTCGGTGTAACACTAGGCGTGGGTGTGGGCGTAGAGGTTACTCTTGGGCTACAGGTAGCACTATCTTCCCCAGGCGTTCCTTCTCCGCACTCATTTTTAGCAAAAACCTCGCATCTGTATGTTTTTCCAGGACTTGCCTCGAATTCAACTTTAGTTTGGGGAGCATCAATCTTTTCGTCAAATATTATAAGATCCGGTCTCCCCTGATTTTCGCCGGCAACATCCCAAATTTTGACTTGATATGAATCGGCGTTTGGCGCAGCATCCCACGAGCATTCTCCTTTTCCTTTTGCGGGACAGATTGGCTCTCCTTCGGCTATAACTATATCCGCATTTACAATATCCGGCCGATAAATATTTTTTACTCCCACAACTTGGCTTTCTCCTCTTACGAATCTGACGGTTGTTTTATCCCCTCCTGTCTGCTCCATCGCAACAAACTTAAGAGAACCAAGCGTTTTTCTCTCTTTTATGAATTTTGCAGGGTCATCAGTCTCAAGCGTTACCCGAATCCTTCCCTCGACAAACTCTTGTGTCTGAGGTAATTCTTCAAACCCTGACTGATTTTCAAATCCGCCTGAAAAATCCAGCTTTTCAGGATCGTACTCGATAACAAAGTGAACTTTCTTAATAGTTTTGTTTTTACCCAGCCGGAGCTCAACTGCAAGTTCTACGTTATCTCCTACTTTCGCATCCGAAACGCTTGAAGGAATAAGAGATAGAACAGGTGCGGCCGCCGCCTCCTGCTGAAGGTTTTGCTGTTGACGGACCAAATAGACTGTCAACGGCAGTGCCACCACCATAAGAAGAATAGTGGCAAATAAAAGTATTTTTGTTCTGGCAAGTGTTAAATCAAATTTCATTCTTGCTCTACCTCATCACACTCGGGACACGTCACTTTAACATTCGTCACTTGAGCGGGCTTTGGACACTTCTGCTTCTCGCATTTTATATTTACATTTACTTTTTTCTTCTGTTCATTTATTCCGCAGATATACTGAAATTTATCATCGGGCTCAAGCACTTTGCCTTTTCTGTTGGTCACTTTTATTTTGCACTCCTGCGTATCACTAAGAGGCTCTACCACAGTCACGTTTCTTCTCTTTTTATATCCTTTTTTCTGATCTTCTATGGTAAGCTTTTTCCCAAGCTTTAAACATCCCTCCTGATCCGTGACTTTTCCTATATTGAAGCAGGAACATCGACCCAAAGTTGCTGTTTCTCCCGGGTGTATTTTTACAAGCCCACCGGTACAAGCTGGTCTTTTTGGCTTCCAAGATCCTTCTCCGTCGCAACCTGCCATTATAAACCTATCGCTGCTCTGGTTTTTCTTCCATTGCGAATCCGCGTTAAATTTAACCGTAAACTTAAGACAGAGAGGATCGCTTACAGGCCACTTGGGAGGAGCGTGAGTTTTTATGTATTCCGGGGCAGCTTTAGCGGTCGATATTAGTTCTTCTTTTGCCAAAAACCCAAGAAGAAAAATAATAGAGAGTAGAAATATTATCTTTTTCATAGTGGAATTTCTTTAGTAACCAAATTTTCTCGCTGATTCTTTAACCAATCAGCATAGCTTCCAGCTCCAGCATTATTTATTTCGACAACTTTATAAACAGTCTCTCCTCCGTTAGAGTCATTCTTGCCGACTCTGATAACTTGATCTTTTGCTACGCTTTGAGCAAAAAGCGTGTTTCTAGTATCGTCGTCGAAGTTTGAGTCGCTATATTCATAAAGTTCCGGCTCAGATATCAAATCTTCTTCATCCGCAGCTATACTGCTTAGCTTATAACCATTAACCGCAAGCCCATCCGAAAGCTCTGGGTTATTTGCCGCTATACTTCTCGCAAGAGTTAATGGATTTTGAACTGACCCCAGACTACGTTCGGCTTGGTCAATTGCCGGATCCCCCGCAACCCCCTGTTCTTGAATTTGATTTTTTTGTTCTGAAGTAAATTCTGTAGGCTGTTCTTGAATAAATCTGGGAGGCGGCACCCAGTACCCTATAGAAATTGCTTTTAAGTATCTTACTTTTGCAATAGTTACTTTTTCTCGAAGAAGCTGATAATATGCTTCATTTTCTGACATGCCGCTTACCTCTGCAAGCGCATCTCTTTCTTCGGATGACACAGAAATTCCCAATTCAGTCGCAGTAAGATTTAGGATTTCTCTCTCTATTAAAATATCTTTGGCGATATTCTGAACGTCTTTTGATATGACATCACTTTCGCTGTATTGCTCAAGCGCCACTTCTTTTACATCTGCCAGCGTAAATTGTTTATCTCCGATTTCAAATACTACATCCCCGTCTTTGACCTGCTGAGGAGCTGCCTCTTGCTGTACGTTTTGCTGCTGGCGCGAAATAAATACAGTCAGAGGAACTGCTGCAATAAGAACTAGCAAAACCAAAACCCCGACTAATTTCTTCCTGCTCGGCTTGGGACTTATTGGCGGTGGAACTGCGTGTGCCTGACCTATTCCTGAGATTTGAGGCGGCGGAGTTATGGGGATTGGCGGAGCAGCCGGTATGATAGGAGTCGGTGGAACTGTCGGGGGCGGTGTTACAGGCGCCGGAGTTATGGGAGCTGTCGGAACTTGTCCTGAGCCTGTCGAAGGATAAGGACTGTTTTGACCTGGATAATTACTATCCACATATCTATAATAGTTAAGTTTTGAGGCAACTGTCAATAAGAAATGTGGTCGGTTTTGTTGTGGGCGCGCTTGGAGTCGAACCAAGGACCTTTACATTATCAGTGTAACGCTCTAACCAACTGAGCTACGCGCCCCCCAATATTCTACCGGCATTGTCCATCCGAACTTTAGTGAAGAAGGATGAACTAGATGCTCAATTTATCAAATTATTATACCTTAGAATTGAAATCTAGACAATCAAAGGTTAAAATGTTTTCTGATGGGCCCTACATTTTTCTCAATCATTTATAAGAAAATCGTAAAGCCGATTTTCTTTTTATTTGACGCCGAATCAGTTCATAACCTAGTCTCTTTCCTGGGAGAGCTTATGGGCAAATCCGTAACGGCTACGATAACTCTTGAAAAACTTTTCGGAAAGAAACACCCTTCTTTAAAACAAAAGATTGTCGGCATAGATTTTGAGTCTCCTGTTGGTTTGGCTGCGGGATTTGACTACGAGGCAAAGCTTACGCAAATTTTACCTTCATTGGGATTTGGTTTTAATACGGTGGGGACTATAACTAACTTGGCTTATGGTGGAAACCCTAGGCCCATGCTTGGTCGTCTGCCTAAGTCTAAATCCTTAATGGTAAATAAAGGGTTTAAAAATAAGGGCGCTAGGTGGACAACAGGTGAATTATCAAAGCTTGATTTTAAAATTCCTCTTGGAATAAGTATTGGAAAAAGCAACTTCCAAGAAGTCGCAACACAAAAAACTGCGATAGAAGATATCCTAAAGGCTTATAGTGTTTTTGAGAAATCGAACATAAAAAATGCTTATTATGAAATTAACATCTCCTGCCCCAATCTATCCGGAAGGGTAACCTTTTATCCTCCAGACAAGCTTGACGAGCTTTTGACGGGAACCGACGGTCTACGTTTAAAAAAGCCTTTGTTTGTAAAGATGCCAATCGATAAGAAAGATAAAGAAGTTTTGGCAATGCTTGATGTAATTGCGAAACACAATGTTAAGGGCGTAATTTTCGGAAACGTCCAAACCAACAGATCTGATCCGACTCTTGATCCCAGCGAAGTCGCGAAATTCAAACACGGCAACTTTTCAGGAAAACCTACGGAGAAAAGATCAAACGAACTGATAGCGCTATCATATAAAAATTATGGCAAAAAGCTTGTCATCGTTGGCTGCGGAGGAGTATTCTCGGCTCAAGATGCTTACAAAAAAATCAAACTGGGCGCTTCCCTAATCCAGCTAATTACGGGGCTAATTTACGAAGGTCCTCTTCTCGTGTCGGATATAAATAAAAAACTTCCGGATCTTTTAAAAAAGGACGGGTTTAAAAATATCTCAGACGCAATAGGAAAAGACTGAGGCGCGGAGGGGAATCGAACCCCTGTATATCTGTTCTGTCCCAGAAGTTCTTGCTTTTTGAAGAGGCACGGATCGGATTCGAACCGACGAATGTCTGTTCTGCAAACAGATGTGTTAACCACTTCACCACCGTGCCAAAAAGCCTAGAACTACGGGATCCCGCACTTCTAATTCCGACTGTATCGGAAAGATAGTGCTGAGACAAACACCTGCCTGCCGGCAGGCAGGGCTGCGTTACCGCTTCGCCACCGCGCCAAGCATGGAAAGTATATCAAAATAAGGATAAATTGGAAAGTTTATGTTTCCCGAGGAATAATGGGATTATTGCTTATAAACTGACCCTCTGGGATTCTAAGCCCCTTAAGTGAGATCAGAAAATTTTCTCCGCTAGTAGCAAAGTCATCCATCCAAGTCCTCTGCTCCACAGTGGTTCCAGGAAGAGCTCTAAAACCCTCATGAAATTCTCTGAAATGTTTATGAACTTCTTTAGGGGGTAGACTCGAAAGGAGCAGGCGATCTGCCAAAACCCAAGCTTGATAATCAGGGGCTTCCATATCTTCTATAGGAGGTTCCCCTGGTAGCCCTTTGCTTTCTCCCTGCAATAAACTATCCAGCTCCTCCAGACCTTCTGTTTGTCCGACTGCTGCCGTAGTGTCTAAGCCAAAATCATGTTCTCCACTCATATTAAAAAGGGGTTCTAGCAGATTTTCCACCAAAAAACCACCCCTCGGGTGGTTTAAGGCAAACAGCAATTTATTTTCTCAATCCCCCTAATTTTAGCATTCGATCGCGTTTGACGCGACTCATGCTGCAATCTTAGGAGGACTCCGTTTCGATTCGATCGAAACTTCGCAACTAAAAAGTGGTAGGACTCTATAGATTTCTTTCGTCTCTTAGTATTAGCGAGACAAATCAAGCTCTATTAAACTTGGTGCCTTTATACAGTTTATTGCCATTTTCGACTCACAACCAATTATTGAAAATTGAAAATTAGAAATTGAAAATTGTCGCGTCGAAACGCGACCTGACTTAGCTGTCTTCTCCTATCCTCATTCGATTTGTCCTAAAACCCTTTGCAGGGTAAACAAAAAACTTAGAAAGGAGGTGATCCATCCCCAGCTTCGGCTAGGGATACCTTGTTACGACTTAAGCTTCATCGCCGAATTTAGACTCCCACGAAAAAAATCGTAGTTCGTCTACTCCCGACTTTGCTGCCTTGACGGGCGGTGTGTACAAGACCCGAGAACGTATTCACCGCGGCTTGCTGATCCGCGATTACTACCGATTCCGACTTCATGAGGGCGAGTTTCAGCCCCCAATCTGAACTGAGGCGAAATTTGAGTGATTAGCTTGCCGTTGCCGGCTTGCAACACGTTGTTTTTCGCCATTGTAGTGTGTGTGTAGCCCAGGGTATAAGGACCATGCTGACTTGACGTCTTCCGCTCCTTCCTTCCCAGTAAAACTGGGGCAGTCCCAAATGAATATTTAACATTTGGCGCGGGTTGCGCTCGTTTCCCCACTTAAGGGAACACCTCACGGCACGAGCTGACGACAGCCATGCAGCACCTGTAGTACCATCCTTGCGGATTTCTTCCTGTTTCCAGGAAAATGTACGGTATTATGTCAAACCCTGGTGAGGTTCTTCGTTTTGTCTCGAATTGAACCACACGCTCCACCGGTTGTGCGGGTCCCCGTCAATTCCTTTGAGTTTTAGCCTTGCGGCCGTACTCCCCAGGCGGTCCGCTTAACGCGTTAGCTTACGCCTCGTACATAAATGCACAAAGCTAGCGGACATCGTTTACGGCTAGGACTACACAGGTCTCTAATCTGTTTCGCTACCCTAGCTTTCGTGCCTCAGCGTCAGGGAGAATCTAGATACTTGCCTTCGCCTTTGGTGTTCCAGTTAATATCAACGCATTTCACTGCTACACTAACTGTTCCAGTATCCCTATCAACCCTCAAGTCCGACAGTATCTCTCCCACTTCCAGAGTTAAGCTCTGATATTTAAGAAGAGACTCGTCGGACCGCCTACGCACACTTTACGCCCAATAAATCCGGATAACGCTTGCCTCCTACGTATTACCGAGACTTCTGGCACGTAGTTAGTAGAGGCTTATTCTCCAAGCTGTGAACGGCTTGGCAAAAGGAGTTTACGATCCATAGACCTTCTTCCTCCACGCGGCGTCGCTGCGTCAGGGTTTCCCCCATTGCGCAATATTCCTAGTTGCTGCCACCCGTAGGTGTACTGCCCGTGTTTCAGTGCAGTTGTGGCTGATCGACCTCTCAGTCCAGCTACCCGTCAGAGCCTTGGTAGGCTTTTACCCCACCAACAAGCTGATAGGACGCAGGCTCCTCTCTTGGTGCGCAGTTAAGCGCTTTACCAGGTACCATGCGGCACCTGGACTATGGACTATTACCCCATCTTTCGATGAGCTATGGTCCGCCTAGAGGTAGATTCCTACGCGATACTCACCCGTCTGCCACTGGAAGGTACCGTATGGCACCTTCCCGTTCGACTTGCATGCCTAAGGCACGCCGCCAGCGTTCATCCTGAACCAGGATCAAATTCTCAAAAAAATAACGAAGTCATTTGAACGACTCGTTACGAGTAGTTTCCTACCACTTCCTAGTTGAGGAATATTCCGAAACAGCCCGTCCAAGAATTGAAGCATGAGGCGTGTATGAATAATACTGAAAAGCCGAATGCTGAAATCTGGAGGGCCAGTCACAAAAATACTCCTATAGAAGTAGTTTCCTTTATGTTCATGGCTTAAAATGCTGTCTTAAATTATTAAAGAGCCCCTCAGCCTTACGGCTTCAGGGTAAACAATCTAGCGTTGAATGCTTACCTCAAAACCTAAGACCACTTTTGTAAAGCTTGCCCTGAGTACTTGAAGGGACAAAAAATCCCGCCAGTGGCGGGTTAAAAAACCATCGTCCTTGGCGATATGTCTTTACATATGTAGAGACTATTATAGCCAAATCCGAGGCAAAGTCAAGAAGTAGTATCGACTAAGCTTGGCCGAAGTATCGAACTCTTTTTTCCTTTCGTTCTTCTCTTTTTGTCTGCCTAGTAAGAACGTTGGATGCAGGAGCATCGGACCTAACAAATGCTGTAACTCTATTTCTCAAAGCTCTCCAGCTGTCAAACATATCCCGAATCCTTGAGCGTCTTTGTTCTGGGGTCTCTGTCTCTTCGTCTTCTTCTTCAATCTCGTAATCTTCTTCTGTTATTTGCGCTCTTCTTTCTAGATCGAGCCTGAGTCTTCTACCCCTAGTCCAATCACCAGTTTCTATATCGTGTCTTTTATCTGCATCTGAACTTTCTTCAAAAGCAGTATTTTTATCAATTTTCCTCCTTATTCTACCGTCTGGACGCAAACCGAATCGTGGCGTTAGCTCTGCGATCCCAGGCTTACCAGCTACTGCTTCTGGAGCCTCTAAGATCTCAGCAACACTTGGCATTCTTACACGTAACTTCCTATCAGAATATCCCCAGCCGCTTAATGCTTGAGATACATCAGCATTATCGTCAAGTATAACTCTACCGTCTTCGGCTTCACCCAAAACTGTGGGGCGAACAATTCTCTGCCTTCCTTCATGAGACTGTGTTGTGGCAGATCCGTTTCCTTCGTGTAATTGCAATACCATGCGCGAATTTATACTACTTTCTATATCAATTGTCAACCTGTTTTTGTAAATTGTCAAGGAGTAAACCGAAGGCTTACGACGAAGACCCTGAGCGAAGTCGAATGGGTCAAGAAGCTTATTTCTTCTTTAAGAGGAGCATTGTCCAGGGGAAAGGAAGTTTTTTTACCTCTATTTTTATTTTTTCGCGCCTTACGAATTCCACAAATTTTTGGCTGGACCAATATTGTACGTGCTCGGGGTGGCGTCCGAGTTGCTTTAAGTTCTTGCCGCGCAAGATTCTCTGAACCGTAAACCACGGCTCATTAGGAACTGTCACCAAAACATACTTATTAGACACCCTTATCAACTCTCTAAGCGCACGCCTGGGATAATCAACATGCTCTAACACTTCTGTGGCAATTACCAGATCAAATGAATTATTTCTGTAAGGAAGTTTGTTAATGTCTGCTTGACCGAGTTTCAAATTCGGGTACATTTTTTTTCCTATCTCAATTGCGTCTTTTGAGAAGTCTACCCCCTCAAGACTGTCCCCTATCTTTTCTTTTGAAAGACGAGTCAAAGTAAATCCCTCACCGCACCCCGCGTCCAAAATATTTTTTATATGAAGCGGCCTGATTGTAGTTACAACAGTATTTAGGAAGTTGTTTAGGAAAAGTCTGCCAATTGGATTTTTGGTCGAATGCTTCTCGTAGTTGCTCGTGGAAAGCTTTTGCCCACCTTTTACCATCCCGTTAGAAATATTGTTAGTTTTAGCCATTATTCAAATTGATCCCTTTAGAATTTCTAACGGGACCATAAAGAAGGATTATATAACATGAACGCTTAAGATTTCTAGAAGCATTATGATATAATCTGTGTATGCCAGAAACTATTAAAGTCGCAGTTTTGTTGGAACATCACGAAGGGGATGAAAAATGGACTGCACATGTTCCTACTTTAGAAAGTCAGCCTGATTCCACATTTATTCCGCTTGCTGAGGGCGCAACTCCTGAAGAAGCCGCTCAAGCTCTAGTTCCTGAAATCCAAACTGGAACAGGAATGCATCCGGATATTCTCCCCCACCTAAAGAGAGCACCGCAGTTTGCTTTAACCGAAATCGCTGTAGAGATTCCTGACCAAAATGCCTGATCAAATACCTACCGAAGCTAGACAGCTAATTCACCAATTTGAGCGAGAAGAAGCTCAAAGGGTCGCGGCAAAAGCTGCAGCAAGAAACGCCTCCTCCTCTAAGGAAATTAAGATTATCCCGCGTCGGAACGTCACCGCAAGAGATGTTATGGCGCACGCCATGAATATTGGGTGCACTATTGAAACAGGAAGCGGTAAGCATGGGACCCATATTAAAGGCCCTGACGGGCGTGAAATCTCACTTCCAGTTCACGGAAAAGGAAGTGTCTTGGCAACTGGAACGGCCCTATCGATAGACAAGTGGCTGAGAAGATACAGAGAGACAGGAGTCGAGCCACCAAAACCTGTAGCGTCTCCGAATCCAAGTCTTGCTAAGGCAGGAAGATAGCTACCGAGATTTTTCCATCGCCTTAAAAAGCACTATACCGAGACTTACCATAACATTAAGAGATTTGTTCACTCCCCACATCGGAATTTCTACAATTGCATCTGCTATTTTTAAAACCTCATTTGAAACCCCGTCTGATTCATGTCCCACCACAAGAACTAACGGAAATTGATAATCAAATTCATCGTAAGCAACGCTTTTTGGACTCTGTTCAATTGCCACTACAGTCAAATTTCCAATTTCTAGTTTTAAATTTTTAATTGCCAAAACCGCAGTTTCGGCGTACTCCCAAGTAACCCATTCCGTCGTATTAATCGATGCCTTTTTTATTCTTGTGTGAGGAGGCACTTCACTTTCTCCACAAAGAATTACTTTCTTTGCCGCCACTGCATCTGCCAATCTAAAAATCGCGCCAATATTATATGTATCCAGAACATTATCTAGAATTATGTAAACCGGATTTTTCTTAATTTTTCCAAACTCTTCAAGTGTTGGGCTCTTCGTTCTAAGTTCTTTCGCTCCCAGTTTCACTTTGCAATTATAGCAGACTAATCGTCATCCGAGCCTTTACCGGAACCTGAAGAACCGCTTCCCGAACCAGACGATCCGGAGTTGGATGATTCCGAATTGCTTACTTCTGATTTCTGCTCATTCGCGATATCTTGAAGTTTTTTCAAACTTTCAGTAGCGTTTTTTGCTTCCCCGCTTGCTTCCCCATCTTCGTCTTCATCAAGTTCAATTCCGTCTTCTATATCCTCCGTCAGCTCTAGCGCGTCTTCTATATCCTCGTCAAATCCCTCTTCTTCTGCTTCATTGATTTCATCTTCAAGTAGTTCTTCCGGCAGCTCGTCTTCAACCTCAACCTTTGATGACCTAAGACTCTCCCTGGCTGCCTTAATCTCAAGCCTAAGAAACCCCCTTGTCTGCCCTGACAGTATTCCCAATACTTCTCTCTGAAGCTTTATTGCTTCATTGAGTTCTTTAGCTGCTTCTTCTACATTCTCTCCGCTCGCAGACGCATCGGAAAGCTCTTTTGCAGCAAGAGTCGCGTCGCTCTCTATTTGAGAGAGCGCGGTTGCGATTCCTTCAGGATTATTTCTTGAGAGCATTATACGCAATTCCGCCAATCTCTCTCCAGCAATTTGCGCCCTAATTTTTGCTTTCGCCTCAGGAGAGAAAGCGGTAACTAGCTTCAATTTTTGCCAGATATTATCTAAAACGAAGAAAGGGCTATCGGGAAGGATAAAACCTGGACCCGCAGTAACGGTATTAGGGAAAACCAAGTCTGCTGCTTGAGTTGATTCGCCTAATACTCGGGCTTTGTGGTGAGCAAAAGAAGAAGAAGCTACCAGAAGAAAAATCGAAATACCAAAGAAGACAATAAGTACTTTCTTACCCATCATTTAAATCGTGACGTATAAAAGCTCATTTGTCAAATCTTTCCTTGACAGAACAAAACTTATTGGGTCATAATGATTTCTATGACTGCAACCGGACACGCTGTGATTGGAACTGTAATAGCAGCAAAAATAGGAAATCCAGCCTTAGCCATCCCCCTTGCCCTTGCATCACACGTCGCAGCAGATTTCTTTCCACATTGGGACACCGGATTTGAAAGATACAAAAAAAGCGAAAACATTTTTATAAGGAATTCCGTTGTCGATGTCATAATGAGCTTCACTTTGTCTTTTCTTCTAGTATATTTTCTTTTCCCGCAAACCAGCTACGCATATGCATTTATTATGGTCATTGCGGCACAATTTTTTGACTGGGCCACCGCCCCATATCTTTTTCTAAAGTGGAATTTCCCGCCCTTTACGTGGGCGTATAGATTCCAGATGCTCTTCGACAGGCCGATGGCTAAACCATGGGGAGTAATAGGTCAGGTCGCAGTTCTGGCGGCCTTAGTTTTCCTCGCAATCAAATTTTAGTGAAGAATTTAAATGATCGGTCTATTGTTTATTTGGCAATTTTTACGGCGGTTATAGTAGGCGGAGCAGCTCCAGTATTTGCCAAAATTGCTCTCAAGGAAACTTCTCCTGCGCTTTTCACATTCCTAAGAGCCTGCCTATCGACGCTAGTTGTTTTGCCTTTTTTAATAAAGTACAGAATAAAGCTTGATAAAAACTTGATTAAGACAATTTTGGTCACGCTTTTCCTCACGGCAAATTTTCTCATATTTGCCTATGGAGTTAGGCTCACCACAGCTTCGATTTCCCAAATTATTTACGTTATTTCACCGGTGGTTATTGCAGGACTTTCTTATCTTATTCTTAATGAAAGAGTTAATTCAAAAAAGGTTCTTGGAATTATTTTAGGCTTCATCGGAGCCGGCGTAATCGTTATTCTTCCGGTTCTGAACTCAAACCCTTTCAGCGGAAATTTAATAGGCAATCTTTTAATTATGCTTGCCGTTTTGACTTTTTCTCTTTATTCCGTTCTCTCAAAAAAGCTGCACATTAATTTTTCACCAATCCAAATAGTAATCGTTCTTTCCTTCACTACGCTTTTTGCAATGGCGCCTTTAACTTTATATGAAGTCCTAACTTCGGGGACAAAAATTTTTAACATTTCCCGTCTTGCTCTATTTTCAATCTTCTACGTAGGCGCGATAATGACAGTTGCCTATTACACTCTTCACCAATATGCCATCAAGCACGGCTCCCCACTCGCAGCCTCAACAATAGTTTATCTTCAGCCTGTAGCTACTTTTGTCTGGGCCGCAGTACTCCTTGGAGAAGGGCTAACGCCAGGAGTAATTGTGGGAGGAACCATAGCTTTTCTAGGAACGTATTTTATAATCAATGCGTCAAGCAAAAAAGAAATAATTGACATCGAGCAGAAACTTTGAAATACTCCGCTTATGGCAGAAGAAGTAAAGAAAACAACAAGTGAAACGGCAGAACAAACGGCTTCTCCTGAAGCAAAATCTACAAACCCAAATCCGAAATCGAAATGGCCTCTTGTCGTAATAGGATTATTACTCTTTCTTCTCATTCCTCTCGGCGGATATTTTGCCTACAATCAATTAGGATTAAACAACCAAAAGGCCGGTCCAACGCCCGCCCCGCAACAAACCGAAAAACAAACAGCTTCTCCTTCTCCGACAAATGCGCCCGATCCTACAGCGGATTGGAAAACATATACAAATACGGCGAGTAAATACTCTGTTAAATACCCGTCTGATATGTTTGTCCGCTTAATTTGTCCGGACGAGGAGCTTGTTTTAAGAACAAGGAAAGAAACAGATACGAAAGACGAGGAGACTTTCGAGACCTGCGGAAGAGGCGGAAGATTTACGATCGAAGTCGTCACAGCCGAATCGTTTACAGAACCTGTTACGGATGATTATGTGGAAGTAACCAAGTCAAACATAACAATTGATGGCGTTGCGGCGCGGGACTATATTTCAGTAAAAAAACCAACGGCTGAGGGTCCGATCCCAGACTGGAGCGAGGACATTTATTTTGAAAAGGCAGGCATAAAACACCTAATCCACTTCGACAGAGGAGTCTCGGAAGATATAAAAACTAACTTTCTTTCAAGTTTTAAATTTTTATAATGTTGAATGAAATGAAATCCGCCTCTGGCGGAGAAAATCCAGAACAAGCTGTTCAAGATCCGAATATTCAACCTGAAACGCCTGCTCCCCCGCCAAGCGATTCCAAGTTCTCCTTTCTGTCGAGCAAGCTATTTTTGCTCGGAATTTTTGGCCTAATTCTTTTGTCCTCGCTCTTATTTGGAGTCTACAAACTCGGCCAGAACTCTCAAAAAACACCAGTTTCAACAACGATCGAAACTCCTACTCCCACCCCAATTGACGAAACTGCAAATTGGAAAACATACAACGGAGGTGGATATTCCATAAAATACCCATCAAATGTTAGTTTTAAGCAGGATAGATTTTATTTGACGGGAGATGATAATAGAAAAGATACTTCAGACGGATTTGGTCCAAATTTATCTATACTTTTTCGTGCAGATTCCGGAACTCCCCTTGAAGTTGCAAAAAGAGAACTTCAACAGGCTCAATTCAAAAATGTAACAGTAAATAACTACGCCGGCGTTGAAGTTATTGATTCTCAAAGCGGTTTTGACTATTACTTATCGAAAACAGGCGGCAAAGTTTTTAGAATTACCTTTAATTCTCAAGATTATTCTTCAACTGTTTCTAAAGAAAACATCGATAAGATGGAGAAAATCGCCAATCAAATGCTCTCCACCCTCAAATTCACTAATTCTTCTAACACTGTTAAACCAACAGCCACTCCAATTCCTCAAATAAATGGGGCGAGTTTGGAAAATATTAAATATAGTCTCCCCGCTGGCTGGACGGCTGTTTTTCGCGATTCCGGCCTGGATATCCATCCCGCAAACGGTGGTTATTTATTCATAAAAGTTTATAACTATGACGGAAAGACGGGAAGGCGAGACTATTACTGCCAAACAACAAATTTCTGCACTGATTCTTCAACATTCACCTCTACACAAATAGGTAATATTTCAGGATATAAGGCAGGTGCGCTAGACAATAGCGGAGGAGGTCCGGAATATTTTGGAGCGAAAGGAAACAAGTTCTATATTATTTCTACCTACAGCCCGCCGCCCCCAAATGATTTTGATAAAGGTTTCCAATCTGTCCTTAACTCCCTAGTTTTCTAGGAAATTCTCACCACCTTCAGGTTCGACTAGCTCACTGCAAGCAAATTCACCCAGTAGTTTTTTGATATCTTCTAGGTTTTTCCCGTAATAAATTCGCCGATTCGAAGGCGAAAGCATGAAAATTTGAGCGAGTGATTCAGGGGAATTCCGCACAAACTTGTTGCGGAAGGGGTGAAATTACCCGAAGAACGAACGAGAATTTGAATGCATGAGGCAAGACTTGGCGAGAGTTTCTGCTTCTCTGGTCGGAACAAGAGAAGAAAAAGGAAATCTTTAAGATCTTTGTTCTTTCTTGATATCCTCGAGTTTCTCCCTCGACTAGTTCAGGATTTCGCTTCGCTCAACACGCGGCGAAGTCCCTGCCTGCCATCGCTTTGCTCAGGCAATTGCAGGCGGGGCATTTTGGCCTGCCCACCAGAACTAAAGCTCAGGCATTAGGTTGAACCTCTGGAGCAGGCTGCTCTTTCTTTATATCCTCGAGCTTCCATGCCGCAAATGTGCAGGCGGGGTAATTACTGCAACCATAGAACTTTCGGCCTCTTCTGGTCTTTTTGATCACAATTTTTCCTCGCCCGCTAACGCCTGAGCGTAGCGATGGCGGGCTGGCTCCATCTCCGCATTTTGGGCAAGTTAAATTAGTTTCTTGAACTAAAGGCTTGGTGAATTTACAATCCGGAAACCTTCCGCAAGACAAGAATCTTCCAAACCTTCCGGTTCGAATAACGAGATTTCCTTTTTTGCACTCTGGACAATCCTCATCTGTTTCCTCAACCGCAATTTTTACCCTGGCAACATCTTTCATGCCATTTAATAATTTTTCAAAAGGAGTATAAAACTCTTCAACTACAGGTACCCATTTCTTTGTGCCATTAGCCACCGCGTCTAGCTCATCCTCCATAAGAGCAGTAAATGGAATATCATCAACGCTTGAAAAATTAGCTACTAAAAAATCATTTACCGCAAATCCTACACTTGTCGGCTTAAACTTTCCTTCTTCCCGCTCAATGTATCCTCGAGATTCAATTGTAGAAATAATTGTGGCGTAAGTTGACGGCCTTCCGATTCCTTTTTCCTCAAGAGTTTTAATGATTGAAGCGTCGTTATACCTCGGAGGTGGCAGGCTCTCATGCGCTTCTGATAGTGCGGAAATAAAATCCAGGCTTTCCTTGGCAATAAAATCAGGCAGTCTCTTGTCTTCCAAAGCATAGGGATTGATCTTTAAAAACCCCTCAAAAACAAGTACGGACCCGTTGGCCTTAAGGGTATACGCACCCTTACCCGCATCTACCAAAACACTTGTCGATTCCGTAATTGCGTCTGCCATTTGTGTCGCAATTGCCCTTCTCCATATGAGCTCATAAAGCCGGCCAAACTGCGGACCAAGCTCAGCACTGACTGCTTCGTGCTGAATGCTAGCTTTCGTCGGTCTTATTGCTTCGTGTGCCTCCTGTGCGTTTTTTTGTGTAGCTTTGTAATATCGAGGCTTGGTAGACAAGTATTTTTCACCAAACTCTTTCTTTACATAGTCTGCCATTTGCTTTCTTGCTGCCTCAGCCATCGAGACCGAATCAGTCCTGTGATAAGTAATATAGCCTTCTTCATAAAGTTTTTGTGCCAGCTGCATTGTCCTTTTCCCCGAGAGACCCATCCGCCTCGCAGCGTCCTGCTGAAGGGTGGAAGTGGTATAGGGAGGCGGAGGAGTGCGTCTGGTTTCTTTTTTCAAAACATCGGACACCACATAGCCTCGCAAGGCGTCCCCTTGCGAGGCTAAATCTGCTTCGATTTCTTTTGCTCGTTTTTCGGTATCAATGGTTGTTTTTGTGAACTTGTACTGCCCATCATATAAATCTAATTTCTCATTAATTTCTATTTTCTCGCCCTTTATTTCCGTAAGATCAAAAGGCGTTCCGCCAACTTCCAACCTCTCACTACTAATTTCTGACTTTTTAGCGGTTAATCGTTGTTTGTTAGTTGTTGAAAGGGAAACTATTATCGTCCAATAGTTTTCCTTTCTGAATTTTTCAATTTCCCGCTCGCGCTCGACAATCAGGCGGAGCGCTACTGACTGCACGCGTCCTGCGGACAAGCCGCGTCTTACTTTCTGCCAAAGAATAGGAGAAAGCTTATAACCTACTAATCTGTCGAGAACGCGCCGCGCTGTCTGCGCATCTACCAAATCCTGGTTTATTTTCTTAGGAGAGGCAAGCGCTTCATCGATCGCTTCTTTTGTGATTTCGTGAAAAACAATCCTCTCAGCATCTTTTTTACCTAAATTTTGAGCGATATGATAAGCAATTGCTTCTCCTTCCCTATCCAAATCTGTTGCCAAAATAATTCTGTCCGCAGTTTTTGCCGCTTTTTTTAGGGTATCTATGGTCTTTTTTTTGTCTTTAACAAGTTCGTATTGGGGATCAAAATTGTGCTGGGTATCAACTCCAAGCGTGCTCTTTGGTAAATCATAAATATGCCCCATTGAGGCAATAACCTCAAAATCCGCTCCCAAAAAACGCCCGATTGTTCGTGCCTTCGTAGGACTTTCGACAATTACTAAGTTCTTCATCCCGTTAGAGCCAGCGAGCGTTTCACCCTGTTTTTCAAATATCTTTTGCCCATCCCGGATTTGAGATATTTTTCTCTCGCCATTGCATCCTCCTCATGCAATGAAGCTTCGTAATAGATTATTTTAAATGGCCCTTTACCTTTCGTATATGTTGATTTATTCATCTGATGCTCGTCGAAACGCTTGCGTAAATCACTCGTGTAGCCTGTATACCAATGTTTATTCTTCAAACTCTGAAGTATGTAAACATAATAGAATCGGTCTCTAACGGGATTCATAACAACTTTTTGATGATAGATTAAAGAATACCATACTTGTCAAGGAGTTAAAATGTATTTATAATTCCTTTTCTATGGAGAGGCTTAAGCATCCGGAGGATAGAACCGACAATTATCCTAGCTTTTATTGTTCTTCTATATCTGACATGGCTGCGTCAAGGGACGCAATGATTGAAGGAATGCTAGCATGGGTAAAAAACGAAGCTAGGAGCATAGACAGACTTAGCTATAGAGTTACCGATGGGCTTAATAGGGTAAGCTCAAGGATATCAGGCAAAAAAGTCATGCCAGTAGTCTTTGACATTGTCGTGGAACTTCCCTTAATTACCCACTATCCAGCGTTTGATGAGGGATTAAAATTACCAGGCAATCAGATACTCATAAAGGATCCTACGGATCAATGCGTTGTAGATCTTCCAAGCGAAGGTGATTTGACTGGTATTAATTTTTTTAGAATACGGGAAGGCCTACCCTGGCTTGATCTTGGAACAATGAGAGATCGTTCCTGGACTGGAGATATTGTGCTTTCAAACAGATATTCATCAACTGGCGACAGGTTTAGGATTATAAACCTAAGGGAAATTAAGATGGAAGAATCGGTACGGGCTGGAGAGACAGTCGTAATTAGATCTCACCTCGTCACCACTCAGGGAATTTAAAAAAGCGAGTAAAGAATATTATCCGTCGCAAAACCGATAACGATTGGTAATTAGGCGGCTTGAGGAACTGGCTTCTCTTGGACGTCAGGAATCGCAAACGCAAATTCATCGGAAGGAGAGAAAACTTGAGCTGCTTCAGTTGTCTCTAGGACAAATTGCTGTGGCCATTTATATAAATTTAAAAGAACCGGATCGCCTAATGGGGCTTCAAGGGGTTTTGTCGCGAAGTAGAGCCTAAGGGCAAGGCCCGATGGACGAATGTCCACTGCAGTTTCTAATACTTCATGCACAGTCATTGGCCTTCCGCCAATTTCTTCAAGCCTTGCAAGAAATCGGTCAATTCTAAAATTTTCATTAATACCTAACTTTTGGGATCTCGTTCTTCCTATTTTTACTTCTCTGCCATTTGATTCCAGATCTTCTTGATCTAATAGTTGCAATGTACCGAGAGCTTGATCGTTTATTGAGAAATTCCTGCTTTTCCCTAAGTCAGAAATCAATTGATCAACGCTTAGCCCTCGCATCCTAAACCTCATCAAATAAAACCTGTCTATTTCAGATATAGTTTCTGGGGTTCCTTTCGTTCTTTCCTCTTCTGCTAAAGCTTCAAATAAACGAGCACGCGGCTCGTTTTTCATTCTTCTATGATATTCCGCCAATCTCTCGAGGTCTGCTGCCATTGTGCTTGGAAATATACCACTCTCTAAACTTCTTGTCAATTTGAGAGAGAATAACTTCCGCCGGAGTTTTTTAGAATTCCTTTTATTTCCATAAATGACAGTAGTGTGCCTATCTTTGAAGGATCAGTTTTTAAACGACGTACTATTTCGTCAAACTGAAGTGACTCGTTTTCCAAAAGATCAACAATCCTCTTCTCCTCCTTACTTAGATTTTTGAAAATTGATTCATTTTTCTTGTTTGATTGAAAATTGGAAATTGATAATTGAAAATTTCGTAGTATATCATCCGGCGAGACCACGAGCTTCGCGCCTTTTTCAATTAAGCGAAGAGGCGCTGCGGAAAGAGATGAAGTAATTGGCCCGGGGATTGCGAAAACCGGCCGGCCAAACTGCAGCCCATACTTTGCAGTAATGAGTGAGCCTGAATCGCTGGCTCCCTGTGTCACGAGAACCGCCTGTGACATGCCTGCAATAATTCTGTTCCTTGACGGAAAAGTGCCCTTACTGGGCGGCTCTCCCGGTGGAAATTCGGAAATTATCAAACCTTTCTCTTTCAAAATCCGATCGTATAGATGCGCGTTTGAGGACGGAAACGGAAGATCAACTCCATTCCCCAAAACCGCAATGGTTTTTCCGCCGGATTCCAGGCAGGATTTATGAGCCTGTCCGTCTACCCCTATAGCCATACCCGATACTATAATAAAACCTGCATCAGTAAGCTGGCCGGCAAAGAGTTCCGTTATTTCCTGCCCATATCCCGTCATTTTCCTTGTCCCAACAACCGCAATAGCAGGATCCTGAGTAAGCAAACCCTTGTCCCCTTTTACAAATAAAAGGATCGGTGGGTTTGGGATTTGTTTAAGCAAACTTGGATACTGCTTATCGAGGAGACAAACATAGTCGATTTTTTTCTTATGAAGCTGTTTTTTAAACTTTGGAATATCAAATTCCAAGCGGAATTTTTCGAATTTCGCTGTTAGTTTTTCGCCCAGAAGTATTCGCAAACCCGCGCTAGGCGCTTCCCATGCATTTCTCGCAGTGCCGAAGTGTTTTATTAATTTCTCAAACTTAACCGGTCCAATGCCCGGAAATACCGAAAAAGGCAGAAAATATTCTCGGTCAGTCATTTTTCAAACCACTCCTGAAGGATTTCTTTGGCGATTGGCGCCGCAATATTACTTCCCTCCCCCGACTCCTCTACAAGAACCGTAACTACAATTTCTGGATCGTAGGCCGGAGCAAAAAGAGTGATCCAGGCATGAGGAAGAGTGGTTTCATCCCCGTGCTGCGCAGTACCGGTCTTACAGGCAATAGAAACTCGCCGAAAATCCTTAAATCCCGCAGAAGTAGTACTTTGTGGAGCTTCCAGAAAATTTTTGCCGTCTACCCGAAGCTTTGAGTTTTTGACTTGAAAATTAAAAAGAGGCCACGCGACTCCTCCCGTAGAGCAGGATTCTACCATTCCTTGCCTTATAAGATCCGTACTATGCTTCCCCAAAAGATCCTTTTTTGTAATCTTTGGATCCAAATTTTTTAAAATATAAGGCCTATACAGACTGCCTTCGTTTGCTACTACTTGCGTCCATCCGTTTACCTGAAGAGGCGTTGATAGGACATACCCTTGTCCAATTCCATAGTGATATGTATCTCCCAAATACCACCTATCTCCGATATTTTCCTGCTTCCACTCTTCAGTCGGAACAAGTCCTGCCTGCTCCCCACCCAAATCAATTCCCAAAATTTTCCCGAGACCAAATTTCTTAGCTGTTTCCGATAATCTATCTACACCTATTTTTTCAGCCAATTTATAGAAAAAAATGTCGTTTGAACGCTTGATCCCCTTCACGATATTGACCGATCCCTCAGTTTTGCCATATCCCGTAAAATACCAGTTGGCAAAAGAAAATTCCCCCACACGAATCACGCCCGTATCTTCTACGGTGTAGTTCTCATCTATCAAGCTATTCTCAAGCCCTGAGGCTGCTGTAACTATTTTAAAAGTGGATCCCGGAGGATAGGCTCCGGATATCGCCCTATCAAGAAGCGGCTGATTTTTATCATCGCTTACAATTTCTTCTACGTTTTGATACCCGCTTGTCGTAGCGGGCTTGTAAAACTGCCCCAGCGTAAAAAGATTTGGATCAAAGGAGGGTTTTGACAAAAGAGCGAGTATTTCACCTCTCGGAGTTGACACGATCACAGCGCCTTTTTTTACTTTCCCCATGGCTTTCTGGACAGCCAGCTGAACATCAAGGTCCAGAGTCAAAGTAATATCTTTTCCTGAAACAGGCTCTGTCTGGCCTAGGACCCTTATTTCGCGCCCTGCTGAATCTCCTTCGATTAGTCTTTTTCCGTCAGTCCCGCGAAGTATACCCTCATACTCTCTCTCAATTCCTGTTTTACCCAGGAAATCCGCCAGATTATAGTCCGAGAAGTCTGAAGTTTTCAGCTCTTCCTTTGATACCTGTCCGATGTAGCCCAAAACATGGGCAAAAGCATCTTTATACGGATATTCCCTAAGCGAATCTATTTCAAGCCCTTTTTCGCCTCTAGCGATAAGTTTATTTGCCTCTTCCTGATCTAAGAGTCTTGTCTTTTTGCCCTCTACTTTTCGATATCCCGGTGTATTAAAAACCAAAGGTTTTCCATTTCTATCAAAAATAGTGCCGCGTGAAGCATGCACGAGAACGGTCTTAGTTCTATTGCTATCGGAAAGCGATCTGAAATAAGAGCCTTGAAATATCTGAAGAATGGCAAGCCGAAGCATGATCAGAAAGAATGCTCCCGCAAAAATAACAAGGAGCAAAAGGTGGCGGGAACGGTCTTTCTCTTTCCAGTCAGCATCAAAAGACCGAGGTTTTCTCGGCTTATCAAAAGATATATAGTCAGGAAACGCAACTCCTATTCCTTCTGCCATTGGCTCTTACTATTTATAGAGACCGCTGTCTTAAAAATCAACACTGCAATAAAGGCTGATAGCGTGGAAATTAGAAGAAGGTTATCTGAATGCTTAAGATAAGAGTTAACCAGCGCTCCGCTAAATGAAAATAGTACAAGATAATAAATGCTTGTTATCTCAAGTTTCTTTTCATAGAGAAGGACAAGAGAAAGAAATAAAACGAAGAAAAGACTTGTTATCCCTAAGGTATTAAGAGTTAAAATATCAAGAATAAGTCCCACGATAAATCCAACAATTAGAATCCTTTCATCCCTTTTTAGAATTGTGTAAACAATAAGTACTATAAATGTCAGGGGAAGCGTGGTAGCACTTCCTTCTATTAAAAGCGCTAGAAGTAAGAAAAGCAGAAAAAACATAAATTATCTGATAGATACGAAAACGTTATCAACGGACGCAAAATCGACTGGACTTTTTACTTGTCCTCTTTGAAAAAGATCTGAGGGGTTTTTCTCAACAGAAATTATTTTTCCAACAATTAAATTTGGAGGGAACCCTGCTCCTTTTTCATCAACGTCTCCTTTGGTAAGTACTAAATCGTCTTTTTTAATAACGCTTGATAAAAGCACGTTTCCGAATACCATTTCATCGCTTCCCGACCCTTTAATTATCCCCATAGCCTCTCGTAAGTCGCTGTAGGAGACTGCCTTTGCGGTAAAAGAAGATGAAGAATTTGTAATTAACTCGACTTTTGAGGTCCACGAATTTGTGTTCGCAATTTTCCCTACTAAATTCGTGCCGAATATCACAGCCGCACCAATCCTTACCCCGTCTTTTGTTCCTACATCAAGTATAAAATATTCAGGTTTTGATACGCCGGGAACAAGTCCGGGCGATCCAATTACTCTTGCCGGAATAAGATCCGAGGAGCTTGGATATTCTATCTCGAACTGATCTCTTAAAGCCTTGTTTTCGCTTTCCAAAAGAGCCTGGTCCTTAAGTCTGCCCAAAAGCTTATTATTTTCCCGCCTTAATTTTTCGATTTCAGACCCAGATGTAGGATCTATGTGAAAAATGGATGAAGCAACTTTTTGTACCGGTGAAAAAACGAATGATAAACTCCCCTCGATAAATTTCACTCTTCCTGCTCCTGAAAGTAAAATCAGAATTACAGATAAAAGGGCAAAAAACGCTACAACAGGGAGAATTTTTTTTCTATGCATTTGTGAGTTACTTTAATCCGCCGATTACTTTTACTCTATCAAGTAATGCCTCGTCTTCCAAAACCTTTCCCGTACCCCGAACGACTGTAGTCAATGGGTCTTCAGCTCTAATTACAGGAATATGCGTTCTTTCAACTATCAGACTATCGAGCCCGTAAAGAAGCGATCCTCCACCGGTCAAAAGTATTCCATGCTCCAATATGTCAGATGTCAGCTCAGGCGGCGATTCTTCCAAAACGTCTACTATACCCTCAATAATGCGGGCAATTGTAGGAGCCAAGGCTTCTCTTACCTCAATTTCCGTTATTCTAAGACTTTTGGGAAGCCCTGTCTCAATGTCCCGTCCGCGGACTACTGCCATTTTCTCAAGTCTTTCTGTGAAATCATCTTTTCTAGGCTCTTTCCCTGTCTCCTCTTTTTTCCTTCTACCCCCTCCCTCATACGCACTCCCCAGCTTTATCTTTAATTCCTCTATTGTTTTCTCACCCAATAGGACTCCGTGTTTTAGTCTTATATAGTGACCGATTGCCCGATCCATATCATCGCCTGCGAGCTTTAAAGACCGCGAAACCACAATTCCACCCAGAGATATAACCGCAACTTCTGTAGTTCCTCCCCCTATATCTACCACCATTTTCCCTGTGGGCTGGAAAATTGAAATCCCCTCTCCTATTGCTGCTGCCATTGGCTCCTCTATTAAAAATGCCTCTCTTGCCCCCGCAGAAAGCGCAGCCTCCCAAACAGCGCGGCGCTGCACTTCCGTTATGCTTGAGGGTATACCTATTACCACTTTTGGACGAGACAATCTAGCGGGGAGCCTTGTTCCCAAATCGTGTACAGACTTTATAAATTCGGAGATCATGGCGAGAGTCACATCAAAGTCCGAGATAACTCCGCCCTGAAGAGGTTTTACTGTAATTATTGATTCAGGGGTTTTGCCCAACATTTTCTTGGCCTCAGTCCCTATGGCAATTACTTTTTTTGTTTTTTTATGTAATGCGACAACTGATGGCTCTCTTATTACTATGCCTTTACCGCGGACCCAAACAAGTGTATTGGCAGTACCTAAATCAATACCTATATCGTTAGCGAAAACGCTGAAAAATTTGTCAAGCATTTGAAAATTTAGTTAATAATAGCATCTTGCCCCTACTTTTCCAATATGCTACGATACTCGAATCTAAAGAATCATGAATCAAGAATCATGTATTAAGAGTTACGTTTCTGTTCTTTTGCAATCCAAGAAAAGAGCGTTAAGTTTTTGAGAGTGAATGATTCAGGGGAATTCCTCACAAGTTTGTTGAGGAAGGGGTGAAATTACCCGATAGAGTGAGCGAACAAAAATAGCTCGATTGGCTTGCAAACAGTTTTGGGCGTCTTTTCCTGCGAAAAGATGCAAGAGAAATGCGCCTCAGCGCAAAAAAATGATGAAGTTATTAAATTTCTCCAACAGGGCAATCGAGTACCTCTTCTATGCCCTCTTCTTCCTCGTCCCCATAGTTTTCTTAAGCAACACCTCAGAACTTTTTGAATTCAATAAAATGTGGGTCACCTATGGCATAGCCATCCTTATTGGCTTCTTCTGGATTCTTAAAATTGTTATTACGAAACAAATCCGCATCAGAAGAACACCGCTAGACATTCCCATCCTTCTTTTTCTCCTTGCCCACCTAATTTCAACTGTAATATCTTGGGATCCATACGTCTCTTTCTGGGGATACTATTCACGCTTTAACGGAGGCACGCTCTCTATCCTGACTTACGCATTTTTATACTTTGCCTTTGCTTCAAATGTTATAGGCGTTGAGGAGAAAAAAGATTTGAGCAATTTTCCAAAATTTCTCATCTTCCTTGCAGCTTCCTTTATATCATCCTTTGTCCTAACTGTGTTGGTAACAGGAGGCACCCCGACCAGCATCCTTATGTTTCTGCTTACTAGCAGCATCTTATTATCTGTAGTGGCTGGAATTATGATATTTGGCCTGTTACCAGGAAATCCCGTTAGGAAACTTCTGGGAATTTCCCTTCTCTCGGGGCTTTTTGTGGCGCTCTGGGGACTTCCCTCCCATTTTGGATACGACCCGACGTGTTTTGTCTTCAGAGGAGAGCTTAATGTTTCGTGCTGGACAGCCGATTTTCAGCCAAAGCTAAGAATCTTTTCAACGCTTGGCCAGCCTGCATGGCTTGCAGCATATCTTTCAATTCTTCTTCCCGTATCAATTGCCTATGCAATTTCCAAAAAAAATGGCTTCATATCCACACTGGAAAGATTTGGCATAAAGAGGCCGGAAACAATTTCCTTTACAGCATTTACCCTCCTTTCTGCGCTATTTTTTCTAAACATTCTCTACACTCAGGCAAGAGCAGGAATTGCAGCCACACTACTTACTCTATTCTTTTTCGCAGTTGCGATTTTCGTAATGAACAGAACGCCTATCAAAAAAGTCATAAAGTCGTATCGAAATTTAATTCTTATTCTTCTGATTTTGGCTGGAGTAGGATTTATGGCTCAGGTTTCTCTTCCGGTACTGGACAAGTTATCCCTGGCAAATCTTAAGCAGTACGCTTCCAAAAACCAAAAAGCGGAAAAGCCAAAAGAAGCTTTGCCTGAAGAACCGCACGCAATAGCGCTGGGAGGCACAGATTCGGGCAAGATCAGACTTATTGTCTGGAAAGGAGCAATGGACGTCTGGCGCGCAAATCCCCTATTCGGAACGGGCGTTGAGACTTTTGCCTACAGCTACTATAAATACAGGCCAGCTGCACATAATCTGACATCCGAGTGGAATTTTCTTTACAATAAAGCCCACAATGAATACCTAAATTATCTTGCCACGACGGGCGCATTCGGACTATTCACGTATCTTCTCTTCATATTAGTATTTACCGCAAGGACCAAAAAAGCGGCTTTTGACGCGATTAAATCCAAAATCCCCTTTCCTTTTGCCAGCCGTTTTCCTCAAACAAGCGCACAAACTGCGGCAGCATTAAAAGATCCGATAAATCTTTCTCTTGTTTTGGGCTTTTTCTCTATACTTATTACCAACTTCTTCGGATTTTCGGTCGTAATAATTAATATTTACTTTTTCCTAATTCCCCTCATGTTTTTTGCGCTTACCGACATGCTGGGCACTAAATGGAAAGTCAGAAGCTTTGGTAGACAAGATGCTGAGTTTTCTCTAGCCCAAAAGCTCGTATCTTTACTTGCCGGCGTTGTTGCGCTTTTTCTTCTCTTCTTACTCATTAGGTTCTGGATTGCCGATAAAGACTACGCTTTAGGTTATAATTTAAGTCGCGCCGGGCAATATCAGGAAGCCTATGGCTATCTTCTCAAAGCCAATTCAAAAAGAGCGGAGCCTGTTTTTCAGGATGAACTCGCCGTCAATAGCGCAATTCTCGCCACCTTTGTTTTGTCCCAGGGTCCTTCGTCAACTCAGTCAGCACAAACAGCATCTTCTCTTATACAGGAAGCCATAGGAATAAATGACAAGCTGGTTAAGGATCACCCGAAAAATATAGTATTCTGGAAATCGCGCGTCCGGATCTTTTATAATCTCGCACAAATTGACGCAAGTTTTCTGCCGAAAGCACTTGAAGCTATGAAGAAAACACACGAACTTGCGCCTACTGAAGCTTCGATTTCGTATAACTTAGGCGTTTTGTATGGCCAAAACAGTGAGCTTGATAATGCGGTAAAAACGCTTGAGGAAACAATCAAGCTGAAGCCCGATTATAGGGACGCATATTTTGCTCTGGGGATCTTCTATCATGAACTCGCTTTAAACGCTCAGGGAAACGTAGTCAAGCCCGAGCTTCAAAAGAAGGCAGAAGACTCGCTTAATTATATTCTTAAAAACTTAAATGTAGATGATGAGGCCGCTCTCCAAACCCTGCAGTCCTGGAATTCCCAGTAATTTTCTCCCAATTTCTGCTATAATCACACACAATTAATGACTAATGATAAACTATTAATGATTAAAAAAAGACGCGAGGGGTGGAGCTTTGGGAAGATCCATCTGCAAGAGAACTGAAATTCGGCTTGTCCAAATATTTAAGATTAATTTTATACGGTGCCGAATTTCATTTAGCGAAACGGGTTAAGATTTGATTTTAACGTAAAACTATGGCAAGCGTCTTCTTGCAGCATGCGACTTCCCGAAGCAAACAGGACCCCGAGCAAAACAAAATATGAAGATTATTGAGGCTCCAAGTGAAGCGCTTTCAGCAGTAAGTTCTGAGGTAAAAGTTCCATTTCCAGCGGACTTGTCCTCTATTCTGACTCAAATGGAAGAAGCGCTAAGAAGCGCGAGCGATCCGAAAGGCGTTGGTCTTGCAGCCCCCCAGGCAGGAATCGCGCTTCGGATTTTTATAACCAAACCCACAGAAAAGTCTAAAACTGCAGTTTTTATAAACCCAAAGATTTTAGCTACTGGAGGCTCGCAACTGGCAACTGGCAAACAAGGAGCTAGAGGCCAGAAGCCAGTTGTCAGGAGTCGCAGGCAGAAAAAGCTTGAAGGCTGCCTTTCTCTCCATTCTATATGGGGCGATGTAAAAAGATATCCAACTGTCAAGCTTTCCTTTCTTGATGAAAAAGGAAGGAAACACACAAAGGAATTTAAAGGCTTTATGGCCACAATTGTCCAGCATGAGATAGATCATTTGGACGGAATTCTTTTTCCCAGACGCGTTCTGGAACAAAAAGGAAAACTCTATAAGTCCTCAAAAAATGAAAAAAATGAAGACATTTTCGACGAAATAGAGCTCTAGTTTATTGACAATTTATTATCTACAATTGACTAGGAATGAATAATAAACCAACAGTTTTAAGAGACAGACTCATCGAGTTCACCCTGGATGTTCTCGGATTCATAAAAAGCCTCCCCAAGTCGGTAGAAAATGATGTTTTCTCCAAACAAATTATTCGTTCAGCTTCATCAATAGGTGCTAACTATTCTGAAGCAATGTTTGGCCATTCAAGAATCGAATTTATCCATTCGATTAACATATCCCGAAAAGAGGCAAGCGAAACAATTTACTGGCTTGAGGTTATAAAAAAAGCAAACCCTAAATTTGACAAAGATGCCGACTTACTCCTTGAAGAAGCAACCTCATTATTAAAAATTTTCGTCTCGTCTGTAAAAACAGCAAAATCCGGGCTTAGCAAATAGTCTATGGTTAATAAAATTAATCAATCGTCTAGCAAATTATCAATAATCAATAATCAATCGTCAATAATTCGTGTTGTTTTCTTTGGTTCATCAAGGTATGTTTTACCGGTAATTGAAGTCCTGAATAAAAACTTTAACCTTTTTTTGGTCGTTACTACCGAAAAACAACCCACCGACCCTCTTATTGCATACTGCAAATCAAAATCGATACCCACTGTCTCTGTCTCTTCCTCGGAGAATCTTTCGTCAATTATCAATCGTCAACTGTCACTGCTAAAAGCTTCGCTGGGAGTCATCGCAGACTTCGGAATTATCATCCCAAAAAGCCTGATTCAGGCCTTTCCCGAGGCTATAATTAACATTCACCCGTCTCTTCTGCCAAAATACCGGGGCCCTACTCCCGTACAGACTGCCATTCTTCAAGGAGACCAAAAAACAGGCGTTACTATTATAAAAATCGACGAAGAGGTGGATCACGGCCCGATTCTGTATCAAGAAGAGATGGATATTTTGCCTGAAGACACTTCGGAAACAATGCTGGTCAAACTTTTTCAAAAAGGTGCAAATTCCCTTTCCAAAACTATCTCAGGCTATATCAAAGGCTCTATTATTCCTACAGAACAGATCCACTCAAACGCCACTTTTACTCATCTTCTTAAAAAGCAGGACGGCTACATTGATTTGTCAATTGTCAATAATCGATCGTCAATAATCAATATCAATCGCATGATCCGCGCCTTCTACCCGTGGCCCGGTGTATGGACCCTCTTTCGCTTAAGCTCCAAAGGGCAAGCAAAGGTTATTAAACTTCTTCCGGACGGTAAAGTTCAAGTTGAAGGAAAACGACCAATGTCGTATGGGGATTTTATTAATGGCTATGAAAAAGGCGAAGAATTCCTAAAAAAGGTCGGCTTGCTTTAGGCGCGGGGAGCTGAAAAATTTTCGCTGTTCGCGTTTTGACCTCAGCGCAAGGAAGATTAAACTAAACCGCTGGCGACCGGGGCTATTGTTGAGATTTTTTCCTCTGTTACGGGACTTTTCACGAAATTCTGCCCTTTTTTGATCGTACGAAGACACTTCGTGCAAAGTCTGTAAGTTTTGATAGTGCCTTCAATTTTCAGTTTTGCGTTGTGAAGATTTGGTCTAAAAATCCGTCTTGTTCGATTTTTTGCATGAGACACATTATGCCCCACTTCAATTCCTTTTCCGCAGTTATCGCATTTAAATCCCTTTGCCATAGACAAGAAGTATACTAAATTGTATACTAAAAAACAATGGATTTTCTATCAACCAATATTTTATTCGTTTTAGTAGCGCTTGTAATGTCTGCTATTGTCCACGAAGTAGCTCACGGGTACGTCGCGGACCGGCTTGGAGATCCGACAGCCAGACTTAGGGGGCGTCTCACTCTTAATCCTATTCCCCATATAGATCCTATATTTACTATTTTGATGCCTTTAGCTATATTCTTCGCCAGTCAAGGAAGTTTTATCTTCGGAGGAGCCAAGCCCGTTCCTGTGGACCCCTTCAACCTTCGTGATGGGAGACGCGATTTGTCTCTCGTGGCACTTGCAGGCCCGGCTACAAATATCCTTATCGCGGTACTGTCTGCGAGCCTAATTCACATACTTTTACCTCTAGGATTAGGCGTAGATCTTTTTCATATGCTTAGAGCTATCGTTGGGATTAATCTGTTGCTTGCAATCTTTAACCTCATTCCTATTCCGCCACTGGACGGATCAAAAGTATTCTCGCTCTTTCTTTCGGAAAAACAAGCCGCGTCTTATCTTTCAATAGGCTCTATGGGAATATTTATCCTCTTTTTTCTACTTATGTTCCCCATCGGCGGATTTTCTCTGGGTGGAATTATTTTTAATCTCCTCGAATACTCAATGAGGCTTTTAGGGCTCTAACCGCTGACTTTGAGCTTCTGTCTCCATGCCCATCAACTATAGATTCAAATTGTCCCTTGACAACATGTCAGGTATACCAGTATACTGGACATCGCCGATATGCCAAGAGCCTCAAGGAGACCAATCGACAAAAATTTGGATCATGAGTTAAGGGAAAATTTTGCTTCTCTAATTTCCTCTCTTCAGAATTCATATGAAATAGAAGGTTTTCTAAATGATTTCTTAACTAAAGAGGAAAAAATAATGCTGGGAAAGCGTCTAATGCTTCATCTAATGCTTGAAAATAACTACCCTACCTCAAATATAGAAACCTCTTTGAAGGTGAGTCGAGAAACAGTCAGGGTTCATAAAAATATATGGCAAAATGCCGGATCAATCTATAAGGAAATCATTTCGAAAATCTCAAAAAAAGAGAGAACCCGCCAACTCTTCAATAAAATTGAATCTATGCTTAAGCCTCTCGATCTGGCAATGCGCGCGCGGAGCGATATGCGAGCGCGCGCGAAATTGGTTTCCGGAGACTTTTCTGAAGAATCATAATGTCAGTCCCCGCTTAAAATTTTCGTGTTGATTTATCTTTAACCTCCTCGAATTTTCAATGAAACTGCTAGGTCTATAAAATAATCCCCTAGCCTAGCAAGTAGCCTCGCAAGGGGACGCCTTGCGAGGCGGAGGTTTTTATGCTAGGCTTTTTATATGCCAGCAAAAAACAGTGTAAAGCAATATTTAGAAAACGGGTACTACCATATTTATAATCGTGGGGTCGAGAAAAGGAAAATATTTCTTGACGGACAGGATTACTCTGTATTTCTCTCCTATCTTAAAGAGTATTTGTCCCCCAAAAATGAAAAAGAACTTTACGATAAACTTTCCAACCCCTCCCTTTCCTACAAGGAAAGAGACAAAATTTTAAAACTTATTAGACTTAACAACTTTGCGGATGAAATCACACTTCTTGCTTACTGCCTAATGCCAAATCATTTCCATTTTTTCATCAAACAAAAAAATCCAAATAGCATTGATAGTTTTATGAACTCTTTAGGCACAAGATATACTATGTATTTTAATAAGAAATATAAAAGGGTCGGATCCCTGTATCAGGGTGTTTATAAAGCAGCGCTGATTGAAAATGAAAAACAGTTTCTGCATTTATCCCGTTACATTCATAAACAGGCTTTAGCCTCGCAAGGCGAGGCCTTGCGAGAAGGGCAACCGTCATCTTACAAGAGATATCTTGACATGGAAAAAACAGAATGGGTTAATCCCTCAGAGATTCTCTCCTTTTTTTCTTCTAAGCATCCCTTGCTCTCCTATCGGGCTTTTGTGGAAGAGCTCGAAGAAGAGCCGGAGCTCATAAACTCCATCACCCTAGATGAGATCTAGCCTCGCAAGGCGAGGCCTTGCGAGGCTAGAATAAAGAAGATGCGAGCGCGCGCGAAATTGGTTTCCGGAGATTGGGACTGATATACTAGTATACCAATACTTGAGGCGAGCGAAGCGAGCCGAACATATGTTTTTGTATTTGGGCACCGCAAAGCTCCCTCCACCCCGGCTGACTTACCCACTCACTAGTTGTTAGTTGCTATGAGCCGAGGCTCATACTATCGGCTTGACAAGGAATTTTCCCTATGATATAGTTTATTTTATTAATATGGCTATGGCCGAAGTAAGACCAGGACAGAAAGGAGCTTTAAGAGCTCCTGATTCAATTAACAAAATCGCGCCCCAAAACGATGTTACTTCTGGAAGCAGCTCTTCCAGTGACGGGTCATCTCTGGTAAAAACTGGATTCAGCGTTTCTGAACCTTCTACATTTGGGTTAGACCTTGGAACCAAAAGGCTTGAGCCGGATAATAGATTTTCGCTGAACGTTCCTCAGTCTGTGACAATGGAAGTCCCCCACATTGAATTATCTGCAGAAAGAGTTGACACACAAATTGAAGATATCAGAACATTAGCCGAAGTTACTGACGCAGCTCTTGTGGATCCTAGGGTTTCACTCGGAACTAAGGCTGCACTCGTGGCAGTTTTCGTAGCCGCATGCGGAGGCGGAAATCTACCTACCCAAGAACCTACACCAGTTATTACTGCCACCCCTATCATAACCGAGGCTCCAACACCTACAGTTACGGCTGAGCCTACACCAAGTTGGACTGCTTCACCAGAGCCTACAGCTACAATCGTAGTCACACCTTCACCTACATCCGAACCAACACCTACCGTAAAACCGGTTGAGACAACTCCCCCCCCTGAATTATTGGATATAAATACAATAATTTCCGATAACCCACGTAATATTTCTCTGGCAGATTTAAAAGAAAAAATTAAAGCAGCATACGAAGGCAAAACAGGCTTGCCTTCTCAAGATTCTATAACACTGGAAGATTTCCTCAATGCAGCAGAGGGTTGCGCTGCGGGCAGAGATGCTGGAAATATAATTGACAACTGCTATTTTCCAATAGAGGCTATTTATAAAGATTACCTTGCAAGCGGAGATATTGCATTACATGGTGCAGCAAAGGGGTACTACGATATTGGGGTAAATGCTTTTAAAGAAAGCCAAGCGTCAATAGCAGATCTTAATGATACCTTGAGAAGCGTCTTCCCTCCCCCGCCTTCAGAATAGCAGTATCTCGAAGTAAATCCAGTTTTACTTTTCTTGACAAACTTATCTTAAATCCTTACTCTTAAGTTAGGCATATCTGCCCATATGCAGTTATCTGATTTTATTTACAAAAATAAAGCAAGCATCTTGATTCTGGGTCTCATCCTCTTAATAATTCTTTTTATTGCCGGAATTTTCCTTATAGATAGGGACATTGCTAAGCCTCAGGCACTCAGGACTGGATACAATGAGAGCCTCCTTTCCCTACGAGGGGAAATAACAGCCATTGGGAATAAAGATCCTGAAATTCGGGGAAACGGAGCCTACGATAGGCTCAATACAAATCTGGATATTGTAGCTAATGAATCATCTTCAGATTCTGACAGATATGAGGCCCTTAAAGAGTCTTTTGTCTTTTTTTACGGACTTTACCAGGAAACCAGCGATAACAAACTTTATCCTGTTAATCAGGATTTCCAGGACTTTGCCAAGAGATATTTCCCCAAGCACTACGATGAGGTGGATTTCACCTATTTTTGCCAGGATCCTGTCTGCGCAGACAGTGAAACTCCCCAAGAAATACTTGAAATAGTTGATGAGCTTAAGAAAAGCGACATGCCCGAAAGAATAGCAGAAACTACTGCAAATGATATCCTAAACGACAGCTATTTATCCGAAAAAGACAAGGAGTTAAAAGTTGAAAACTACATAATAAGTATTAGTATCTTGAGAGGTTATGACGACTTTTCTCCAAGTAAAATAAATCAAAAAATAGCAGACGATATTTTAAATTTTGTAAAAAATAAATATCCTGAAGAATATAGAAAAATAGGAACAGGAGAAATATGAACAAATTTCAATTCTGCAAAATAGCCTTTTTTTTGTTTGTTTTTCTCTCTGCTCTCACATTCCAATTCCCCCAAAAAGCTTTGGGAGCAGAACAAGAATGCACTCCTGGTTCCGCAGACTGCGGAGCCGGATTCTACTGCAATACGGCTGGCTTGTGCAAAACTTGCAATTGCGGCTCATGGAGCACCGGTACATGCGGGGGAGGGACTTGCGCTGATGACAGAAGATACCAGACTAGAGACTGTGCCCATCCCTCCTGCGGAGAATCGCGCTGCCAAAGTGCCGCAGCGAGTAACTGCACTCAAATAGAGGGTAATTCTTATTCCTCCGTTGAATTAAAAAATAGCAATACTTATATAAACTGGCAAGTCCACATTCAATACTTAAAATATAAATCAGGAATTGGAGCCAATGCCAAGTATAATTCTCTCGGCTCTCATAATCCGTGGGTTCCTCCTAACGGCTCATCCTTCGCCTCATGGCAGACCGTACCCAATCAGAAAAATTCCAGTGATAAGCTAGAGTGGCGGAGCTCGTGTGTTGATCCTAATCCTGATGTAGTGGTAATAAGCAAAACAACATCAAAAGAATGCGAAACGGATACTTGCGATTTTTATACATTTTATGAACTTTCTCCCGTAAACATAACATGCAAGACAAATCTAACAAGCGATCCAATTTATAGAGGCTGCGGCGGAGCCAACAAGGATCTAGGAAATGATAATGATAACAGTATAGGATGGAGCGACATATGTCCTACTTCTGTTAATACGTCGGGTGATTGTATAAAAGGTGGGTTTCTGGATGAATGCTCTGTAAATTCAGGCTCATGCAATAACAGTTGCCAAAGAATGAGTTGTGACTATTCCAAGTCTGTAAGAAATTGGTGTACCTTAACTAATGATAATACTTGTCCTAGTTGCGGCGTAAGTGTGCCAAATGTTCCTACGAATGTGACTGCGGCGGCGTCCTGTACAAATAGCACATCAACGCAGGTTCTTGTCAACTGGAATGCAGTGACCGGTGCCACTTCTTATGACGTGCGATACAAGCGCTCGGCTTTAGATAGCTCTGCATGGACTAATCCCGTAAATACAACTAATACCCAAAGAAATATTACCGGACTTGGATTTGGCACATCTTACGATTTTCAGGTAAGAGCCAAAAATACCGCTGGTAATTCCAGCTACAGCAACACCGTATCTGCCACAACTCAGAGTCAAAGCACTTGCGCCCCTAATCCCCCACCTAATACACCAAATCCTTCGGCAACTTCACAGTGCACATCCAGTACTGTTTCACGAATTGATATCTCATGGAGCGCTGTATCAGGCGCTAGTGATTACCAGGTAAGATATAGGAGGACCAATCAAGGTACGGGAGTAGGAACCTGGACTAGGCCTTCTACTACAACTTCGAATTCTTATAGCATAACGGGCCTTCCAGTTTCAACGGCCTATTATTACCAGGTACGGGCTAGGAACTCAGGCGGAGCATCAGGTTGGAGCACGAGACGAACCATCACAACAGCCTCCGGCGCCAATTGCGCAGCTTGTGGAACTGCGCGTGAGCTTCGAGGAAGAGTGTTTAGAGACAATAACGGAAACGGAGTCAGAAACGCAGGTGAGAATTACCTAAACGGCTACACTATCGAAAAGTGGCGGGATCCATCTCTTGCTGATAATGCTGTTGACTGTCAAGGAAGCACTAATAAGGAAAGCGTAAATACTCAAAGAATCAATGCCGTAGGAGGAAACGGAAGTTATCGGTTCTTTAACCTGGAGCAAGGAAATAACTATAGAGTAAGACTTGTTATTCCGCAGGGATTTGAATGCACTACCGGAAATAATTGTGATATAACCAATATTAATCTTAATCAGAATAGGACAAACAATTTCGGCATAAGGCCGGCTACGGCCACATATACAGTTACAGGAAATGTTTTTGTCGATGATAATCAGGACGGAGACAAAGATACCGGAGAGAATAACTATACCGAAACATCGGTAGCGGTTCTAGCCACCAGCTCCACAGGCAACACATATAACGCCACAGTTTCAGGCGGAGCGTATACAATATCAAGTCTTCCTTCCGGAACATACACTGTGACCTATACAAACATTCCTTCGGGCTATAGATTCACTCATCCTGGGGGGGGAAACAGCTACCCGGGAGTAAGCCTTCCCTGCAATGTTCAGGCAGACACGGGAGATTCGATCGCGACATGCACGGGCTCTCAAGGAGTACAGGATCTTAATTTTGGAATTAACAATTCAAGATCTTGCATTCAGGCGGCCGGCGGAAGCATAAGAATGGATTCGGGCTATGATTGTGAGCTACCTCCGGATCCGCCCGGCGGCTGCGATACCTCATCCCCTGTAATTTCAACGCCTACAAGTGACGCAGGAGTGGTGTATTCAGGCGATAATCCGTCTAATTTCGGCAGTTCTGCTACTTTAAATCCAAATATCTTAAATGTGGATAGACTCTCCTCCGGAGAGCCATTCGCACCTGTTATTCCAAGAACCATAAGAACCAGATATGGCTACATTCTGGCAAACGTCAGACAGGCAAAACTTGAGGAGAAAAGCCTTACCTCCCCTGTTAATTATTGCGGGGCGGGAGGAACAACAGCAAATTGTAATCTTTCAAGCAGTATTCCTGAAGGAGTGTATGTAGTTAACGGGCCTCTAAATATAACAGGCTCCGGAAGATTTACATTCTCCGACGGAACTGCTTCAAATATAAATAACTATGTTATCCTCGCATCAGGCGAGATAACCATAGGGAAAGAGATATGGGTAGGAAATAATTCCAATGCATTATTTGCATCAGGAGCCGATATAAGAGTTCTGCCAAATGTGGGGGAATCTGACCCTGAGTCTTCAACTGCAAATCTCAAAGGATTCTATTCTGCAGACCGAAACTTTATAATAGAAAGCTACAAAAATTGCCCTGCTCAGGATGATAAAAGGCTAAATATCGAAGGCAGTATAATAGCTAACGGTGGTTTGTCGGGGGGAGGGGTAATTCTTGATAGATCGCTTTGCGCAAATCTTAATAAATGTCCCGCCTTATCTGTAAAAATAAACCCAAGGCTTATTCTTTCCTCGCCCGGGATCCTTAAGGTTCCAAGCTACATCTGGAAAGAAGTCGCACCGTAGGAACAACAGCTGACATCTAACTACTCACTGCTAATCACTAGCTGCTAAGATAAGAACTTCGCTATCAGTTGTCAGAAGTTAGAAGTTAGAAGTCATGTTATACTAAACACGTGGTGTTTAGGTTTAGAAAGTTTCCGGTATTTCAAGATTCTAAAAGGCTCCATAAGGAGGTAATTATTCTCACAGGAAATTTTCCAAATAAGTATTACTATCTTGCAGATCAAGTCAGAAGAAGCTCTCTTTCTGTTGTTCTAAACATAGCGGAAGGGTCATCAAAACAGTCTGACAAAGACTTTAACAGGTTCATTGCTACAGCTTTGGGGTCTGTTGATGAAACGATAACTTGCATAGAAATTGCAAAAGATCTGAAGCTTATAACTGAAGCTAAATTTTCCAATTTTGAAAAAGAATATGAGTCTGTGTCAAAACAACTAGGAGGCCTTTCAAAGTATCTAAAAAATCGCCTTTAGAAGTTAGTAATTAGTAGTCAGTCGTTGATCCAGTATGGTATACTGGATCTGTTCTTTGATATTAGAGGTGGTTTGAAGATTTTTCTCTACAAATTCAAATCTCTAAAGGTATCCCTTGCCACTTGTGGTGAGAGGAAAAAGGGCTAGGTCCTTCACGGACGTGTCTGTGTAGGCAGCCTTCCTAATTTTACTTTAGGGAAAACTTTAACCGTACTCGGTATCAAAGACGAATTTATTCGATTCAGTTAATAGCAACTAGTTACTAGTTTTTATTGTAGTTTTTGTTGCCTCTACTCCTCTTCTCTGGTAAAATTACCTCAGGCCGACTTAGCTCAGTGGCGGGGCAGCTATTTTGTCCCAGCAGTATCTTGCCAAATTTGTTAAAATTTGCTTAGAACTGCGGGATCCCGTAAAACTAAGCTTGCCGAAGTAACTCAGTGGTAGAGTAGCTGTTTTGTAAACAGCAAGTCGTGGGTTCGAATCCCACCTTCGGCTCTAGCAAGCAAGTTTTTCTGGGATAAACAGCAGGTCGGTTCGATGAGCATCGGACCAGTCGGCTCACAAATAGCTTAAGACAGAAAGCTGAAAACTGAAAGAAAATTTAAGCTTTTAGTATTCAGTTTTGAGTGCAATTTTGTTCAAAATTGCTGGGGTGGCGGAGCAGTCAATCGCACCTGGCTGTAGACCAGGCGCCCGCAAGGGCTACAGGAGTGCAAATCTCTTCCCCAGCACATTCGACATGGCTCAGTGCAAGCACCAGGCCGACGTGGCTCCTCGCTGGGCGGGGTAAACAGTTCCGCCAGACCTGCCCGCCATCGGCTTGCCGAAGGCATTGCAGGCGGGGGCGGATAAAGTCCGAGCGAGTTATTGCCTGTCCGCCAAAGCGCCTGGATAGCTTAGTGGTAAAGCACTTCATTGGTAATGAAGAGACCGTGGGTTCAATCCCCACTCCAGGCTCAAGCTTACGCTAACAACTTACTAATAACTGCTAACAGCTAAAAATTAGTAGTTAGAAGTCAGAAGTTAGTAGTTATTCCGAAAGGAGGAATCATATGGCGAAAGGCGAACACAGAGCAAAACTCGGACTTAAATGCAGCGTTTGCAAAAACGTTAACTACATTAAGACCAGAAACAAGCTAAATACTCTTGAAAAGCTTTTACTTAAAAAGTTCTGTAAACACTGCAGAAAAGTAACCGAGCATAAAGAGACAGATAAGCTCAAATAAGGTATAATTGGAGACGAAGGGGTATCGGTTAACGGTAAACCAGCGGTCTCCAAAACCGCGACTGGGGGTTCGACTCCCTCTACCCCTGCAAGGTACCATTCGATACCTTGCTTCGCCCTTTTTTAAAGAAGCAAGCGAGAATGGAACCGCAGACAGGTGCAGTCCTGTACCTGTCGCAGCCGGATACCGAGGGAGATACCGTACGGTATCCCTCCCGACTGGCATCTGAGCAATTACAATGAAATTCTACTACATCTACGTTCTTCATAATCCTCTAAAAAACTTCATCTACGTAGGCTATTCAGAAGATGTAAAATCTCGTTTGAAAGAACATAATCAAGGAAAAGTTACTTCTACAAAACACTATATTCCACTTAAACTTATCCATTACGAAGCATATAGGAATATGAAAGATGCAAAAAGAAGAGAAATATACTTAAAATCTAATAAAGGCCGTACAACATTAGTAACAATGTTAAAAGAATATTTTAAAAGTCGATAATTAATAATTCATCCCAACATGGTTGATTAAGGCCTGCAGACAAAATCTACAAAGGCGAGGTCTTCGTCCTCCACTTCTTCTCAAAGTAGAATTATTGATTGGGTCTCGATGAACTTCTCCTAACGCTTTCCCTAGTTCTCTGAAGGGGATATCGGAGATCTGGACCTGGACCGTTTTCCCGTATGTCCAATCTTCGCTCCCGTCTGTCAAATCCTCTCGTAAACCTTTGGAACTGTTCCTTAGACATCGCGGCAATGTCGCTGGCAGAATGATGAGGTGGTCCTTTTTCAAAAGGACTGGCCATTACTTTATTTAAGACACAAAATAAAGCAGATGTCAAATTGCTTCCCCTTTTTTGATATAATTTCTCTATGGATTCCGCCATTTCAATAAACATTGCTATCCTTCCTCCGAAAGATGTACGTGACAAAGCGGTAGATTTGAGTAGAAAACTTGCGCAACAAATTTCGACCGAATTTGCGCTAGAAGACGGTAAATTCTACCCTCACATCACCATTTACCAAGCTACTTATCCAAAGAAAAACTTTGAAAAAATCCTAAGAAGAGTTTCGGATTTCGCAAAGCATTTATCTAAATTTGAAGTAAAGCAAGAAAAAGTAAGGGCAAATAATGGCTTCGTTTCGTGGGATAGTCAGAAAGATCCTTACCTGTTTGATCTTCAAAAGCGTATTATTGCTTGGGCAAACCCTCTTAGAGAAGACTTAATTCCCCCCTTTCTTAAGAATTTGGATTGGGGATTAAAGAAAGACAAGGATGACGTTAGAAACTTTGGCTCAATGTTCATCGGACCAAGGTATAGACCCCACATAACGATAACCCGAGCCAAAACCCCTGAAGATTCTTTGATAGCTGAGGAGATGCTTGAAAATACTCCTGAGCTAAACTTTCTTGCCAACAAAATAATAATTGGCAACGTGGGTGATCACGGGACTGTAAACGAAATTCTCGAAGAATTTAACCTTTCTTAAAATTAAATGCAAGTAGACCCACCGCGCTTCCCAAAAGTATTCCTCCTATTCCATCGCTTGCCCAGTGTTCGGCGAGATAAATTCGGCTCAACGTCATCACCGCGAGAAATACAATTACCAAGACTCCTAAAGCTATTTTCTGCTCTCTTTTGAGGCTAGAATTCCAGATAATCAGAAGTAATATGATAGAGATAAAGGCAGTGCGAGACACGTGCCCCGAAGGATATGCATAAAAAGCACTTGAGACCTCCCCTGTTGGAAAAGAGAAGAATATTTTTGTGCGGAGAAGCTCAATGGAAGGTGCTATTTGAGCGATAGCAGACTTAGACAGCATCTCAACTGCCAAAACCGCTCCATATCCTGCCAATATAATAAGTTTGTTCAGCTTTTTGAAGTATAAAACAATAAGAAGTAAAACAATGGTTGATATTTCAAATACTCCTATTATGCTAAAAATTGAGAAAAAAATATCCAGCCTGCGCGGGATACTTGCCTGAAGGAAAGAAGTCACAGACTGATCGAAGGAATTTAGTTCTAAATAAACGAAAACTGATAAGACTAGAAAAGCTGCAAGCAGAAAAACCCCCCAGAATGGCGATTTTTTCATTAGAGATCAAGATTTTTGAGGAATTCCCTGAATTTTCCGTTAATATCGGGATGTTTTAGGGCAAGCTCAACGACTGTTTTCATATATTCTATTTTATCTCCTGTATCGTAATATTTTCCGTTTTGAATCTCTACTGCGTAAATTGGCACTCCTCTGTCTCTCAAAAGGTTAATTGCATCAACAAGCCAGATTTCTCCTCCCTGCCCAGGTGCAACCTCCTTAAGCGCTCCAAATATTTCAGGCGGTAAAATATATGCTCCATGTGTAGCAAGATTGCTTGGGGCGTTCTCCGGATCGGGCTTTTCCACTATTTGTTTGATCTTATAAACATTTCCCTCAACCGGCTCTATTTCTGCAATACCATATCTCTTTAAATCCTCTTTTTTTTCTATTTTCACGCCGGAAATTACAACTCCTCCATATTTTTCGTGCACGTCAATCATTTGCTTAAGACGGGGCGGATCACTGTAAATAAACTCATCTCCCCAAATAACCGCAAAGGGTTCGTCTTCTATAACAGGTTCTGCCGAAAGAACCGGAGTGCCATTTCCATAGGGGCCCTTTTGTCTGACATAGATGAAGTTTGCCATCTCGGAAATCCTTTTAGTTTCCTCTAAGAGCTCTGTTTTGCCTGATGCTTCAAGGGTTTTTATCAACTCTGCATTTGGCGCATCGAAATGATCTTCTATAGCTCTCTTCATTGCTCCTGTGACTATAACTATATCCTTAATTCCGGAGGCTACCGCTTCCTCCACAACATACTGGATAACGGGCTTGTCTACAATCGGCAGCATTTCCTTGGGCATTGCCTTGGTCTGGGGAAGAAAACGGGTCCCAAAACCTGCGGCCGGAATTACAGCTTTTGTAATTTTACTCATAGAAGTAATTTTAATTGTATCTAGATTCCCCTTTACATGTCAAATGAGATTTGCTAGAATAAAACTCCAATTGACCTAATTCCTCTAATTACCCTAATTGACCTAAATTTTTAGAAATTAGAAATTAAGAATTAGAAATTTTTTTTATTATGGCGACAACATCACCGGTTACATTTCTAAAAGAGACACAAGACGAACTTAAGAAAGTAAAGTGGCCGACGAGACAGGAGATCATAAGGCTGACTTCGGTTGTCATTATAATTAGCACAATTGTAGGAATTTTTTTAGGGTCAATGGACTATCTATTAACAAAACTCACGGAAATTTTAATTAAATAATATGGATATGGATAAAGATAAAGTTAAAACAAAGGGTAATGAGGAAATAGATGAGCCCTCGAAAACCGAACCCGTTGAAGAAGCCAAGGAAGAAACTGAACCGGCTTCTTCACCCATGCAAAATGATCCTAATTCAAAGTGGTACATCATACATACCTACTCAGGCCACGAGAATAAAGTGGCTAAATCTCTAAAACAAAGAGTGCAAAGCCTTGGATTTGAGGACAGAGTTTTTGACATAATTGTGCCCACAAGAAACACAATTAAGGTATCCCAGGGGAAAAAAGAGACAGTAAAAGAGAAGATTTTCCCAGGATACGTGCTCGTAAAAATGATTCTTACTGACGAAAGCTGGATTTTGGTCCGAACAACTCAAGGAGTAACAGCATTCATCGGTGCAGGAAATAAACCTACGCCAATATCGGACAAGGAAGTTGAGGCAATTCAGAAGTTCATGAACACCGAGGAGCCTCTCTACAAGACGGCATTCACCGTGGGTGAGGCTGTAAAGATAATTGACGGACCCTTTAACGACTTTTTGGGCACTATTGACGACATAGATGAAGCAAGGGGCAAACTAAAAGTATTGGTGTCTATTTTCGGACGCGAAACACCGGTAGAGCTCGACTTTTTGCAAGTTAACAAACTATAGAATGATTGACTAACGACTATTGACGAATGACAATTTATTATTTCAGGTCAGTCAAATAGTCAATAGCACTTAATAAATAATCAATAAAGATTCATGGCAAAGAAAATTAAGACAATAATTAAAATCACAATCCCTGCGGGAGCTGCGACTCCTGCCCCACCCGTGGGAACAGCGCTCGGCCCGCACGGACTCCCCATAATGGAATTTGTGAGCGCATTTAACGCGCGAACTGCAGACCAAAGAGGAAGTCTTATTCCTGCAGTTATCACGGTTTACGAAGATAGAACCTTCTCATTTATTACTAAAAAACCGCCTGTTGCAGAGATGATCAAAAAAGCCATAGGCCGGGAAAAAGGATCTCAAAAGCCCGGATTTGAGCAGGCAGGAACACTCACGCGCGCTCAAGCCGAAGAAATTGCAAAGGCAAAAATGGAAGATTTAAATACCGATGACCTAAATCAGGCAAGATTGGTTGTTGAGGGAACTGCAAGAAGTATGGGAGTACGAGTTGAGTAAATTCGAATATCGAATTTCGAAACTCGAAACAAATTAGAATTTTCAAAAGTTCAAAAACGTTTCGGATTTCGTGCTTCGGATTTCGTATTTGCGACTGAAAGGAGCATATGGGAAAGATAAGAGTAAAAACCATAGGAGAAGGAGCAGAGGAGCCAAAAAAGAAGGTAAAAAAAGAAAAAGGTTCTGAAAAAACTCATCTTCCGGGTATGGGCGGCGGAGAAAGAGTCGTAATGGTAGGGCCTACAGAAGAAGAACTAGCAAAAATTGACTTGCCCCCCGAAGAAGCAAAGGAGGGAGAGGAAAAAGAAAAGTCCAAACAAACTGGCGGAAAATCAAAGAAAGCTTCCAAAAAGAAAGAAAGGTCCAAAAAATATACAGCAAAAATCGTAAAGCTCGATAAAAACAAGCAATATTCCCTTAAAGAAGCCCTAGGAATCCTTTCAAAATTTGAAAAAGCCGGATTTGACGAGACTGTCGAGCTTCATATAAATACTCTTGAGGGGTCGGTTTCAGGAAATATGACCCTTCCCCATGGAACCGGAAAAAAGACTCGCGTTGTGGAAGCAACTGATGAGCTTATCGCAGAAATTGAAAAAGGAAAGATTAGCTTTGATATTCTGGTCGCCAAACCCGAAATGATGCCCAAGCTCGCCCACGTAGCAAAAGTTCTGGGACCCCGCGGCCTTATGCCAAATCCAAAAGCAGGCACAATTACCGACAAACCGGAGGAAATAATCAAGAAGTTTGAAGGCGGACAAATAAATTTCAGATCCGAAACTAAGGCTCCAATTGTCCATCTCATGGTAGGCAAAATATCGCTGGGACCGGATAAACTGTCTGAAAACATTAATACTGCAATTAAAGCGGTTAATAAAAGTAAAATCCGAAATGTCACCCTAAAATCCACTATGTCTCCAGGAATAAAAATAGTAGTTTAATATTTTCTCCTGCTCAAAATAGATATGGCAGCAGAACTAAGTCCGTTAAGACTACCCACGATAAACGAAACAGAACGAGGAAAATCAAATATCGCATTTGTTACCGGAGGTACCGGTGGGACGGGCTCCGAAATAGTAAGACTTCTTGCCAAAGAGGGAAGAAGGGTTATAGTGGGTACTAGAACCGATAAAAAGTTTCAGGAATTAAAGGAAAGCCTTCCCCACCCCGATTCTTCATTAATTGAATCTTTCGTCGTAGATTTAACCGATGCTGAAGGGGTTGATGCAGCTTTAGAAGAGCTTGATCTAGGGTTTGGAGAAACAGTCGACTATTACCCTCTGGCTGCCGGTGGATTTGATGCTGCAATGTGGGACTTCGGGAGAGCTTTTGGAAAATTAACGCTTCAACTCAAAAAAAACAGAAAACTCGAGGCAGATCAACTTCAGAGATCCAGAGATGATTTTAAAGCAATAAGCGAAGCGGTTTTTGATCAAGCGCGCAGGATTAACTCAGAGGCAACGCTTGCGCTCGGGCGAAGGTTAATGGACCAAGGGCTACTGAATCAAGGAAGTAAAATAATATATTTAGCAAGTACTGTTTCTGAGATAACTAGAATTGCCCTAGAGCACCCAGACAATGCAGGCAAAAGACTCGATGAGGTATACGTTGGCCCTGAGCACTATAGAGCGATCGGAATAACTAAAGCTGAGGCTGCAATAAACCTAGCCTATCTGGCAAGAGGTGCCGGGGCCATGTACTATAATATTGTTGCGTCTGTGATACTGAAAACCCCCATAGGAGACTTGATGGACAGATTTGTTCCCGTTCTTGAAGAGGCAAGTCGAGTGGGAAATGAGAAATTTGCCCTTCCTACCCCGACAGCTTCCGAAATAGCAGAAATAATCGTTCGGGTAACAAAAACGCCCTTAGCTGAAGACGAACGAGAAGTGACAATATACGCGGGATATCATCCGGGGGAAGCAACCAGAGAAGTTCCCTCAAATCTCATTCTTCCTGCGCCAACAACTCTTTAGCTTACTCAGACAGGACTATAAGATAGAATAATTCCCGAAGAGCTAAATAACTACAGGTTATAGATTGACATTCACCGCATCAGATGATATTATTCTTTCACCTAAGACAGCGGGCACATAAATAAGACCTGCCGAGGCGAAACAGTATCAAGTAGTTAGTATTTGGTATTTAGTAGGCTTCCTTACGGAAGCTTTTTTTATTGAATTAACAAATTGAAACATTCAATGAAAATTGAAAATTAGAAATTAAAAATTGACCGAATATGCCTAAAATTAAGCAACCAACAAAAAAAGCAGGTAGAGCAAGAAAAGAAGTTGTTGTCGAAGAACTCTTCCAGAGACTTGAGGGCTCAGACAGCGTGGTCTTAACAGATTATCAAGGCCTCACGCATCACCAGCTTGAGGGGCTTAAAAAAGAGCTGAAGAAAAAAAATGCTTCATTCTCGATAACCAAAAATACACTCCTTAAAATTTCCGTTGAAAAAAGCAAAAAATACGCCGATCTTCTTAAAGACTATACATACGAAGGACCAACAGCAGTTCTATTTGTTAAGGGAGAATTTTTAGATGCTCTAAAAGAGCTGGCAAAGCTAAATAAGACTGCTGGACTTCCGAAGATAAAAATAGGAATCCTAGACGGACAGTCACTCGATGAGGAGCAAGTCTTAAGGATTGCCTCACTTCCCAATAAAGAAACCCTACTTGCTCAGCTCGCAGGAATGCTCAACTCCCCTATTTCAGGCTTGGTATTCGTTTTAAATGCAAATCTTCAAAAGCTTGTATTTGTTCTTAACGAGATTTCCAAGAATAAGCCTGCATCCCAAGCTTCTGTCGCGGCTCCAAAACCGGTAGTCCAAGCGACAGATGAAGCCATGCCCGTTACAGTGCAAGCGCCTTCAGAAGAAGTAGCAACCCCAGCACGGGAAGATCCAGAAGTTTCAGCCGAACCAACAGCAGATGTTATGCCACAGACTGCTGAAGAAGCGGTAGAGCCAGTTGACACCAAACCAACCGAGAATACAGACGTTACAACCGAAGGGGGTGATAAATAATGGCAAAATTTTCAAAAGACGATTTATTAAAAGCAGTAGAAGAAATGTCAGTTCTCGAACTCGCAGAGCTGGTTAAAGCTCTCGAAGAAAAATTCGGAGTATCTGCTCAAGCTATGGCAGCACCAGCGGCAGCACCAGCGGCAGCTGACGCGGGAGAAGCAGCAGAAGAACAAACAGTCTTTAATGTGGTAATCGCAAGTGCCGGAGCAAATAAGATTGCTGTCATTAAAGCCTTAAGAGAATTGGTCCCAACGCTTGGCCTTAAAGAAGCAAAAGATTTGGTAGATCAAGCTCCAAAGGAAGCGCTCACTCAGGTTAATAAGAAAACTGCACAAGAAGCTAAAGAGAGATTAACCGCAGCCGGAGCAACAGTAGAGCTTAAATAACAAAAAACCCTCCCAAATCAATGATTAAGATTCGGACGGAGGGTTTTTTTGTGGCTTTAGCAATTTACCCTATTGACAATGATGTATCACTTTGTTATTTTGTAGAGTGTTATCATACGAATTGATGACCTAAGCATTACTACTAAGGCTATGGCTGATCAAACACTATCAATAAACCACCTTCCAGATCTCCTCACAGTAAGGGAAGCAGCTTCAGTTCTCAGGGTCTCTCCGCTCACTCTAAAAAGGTGGGGTAAAAGAGGAAAGCTTCCTGCGATAAGAATTAATTCCCGAGGAGACCGAAGATATAGAAAAGAAGCAATACTCTACCTCCTTGGAATCCAGATAAAAGAAGACTAAGCCAAGGGCTTACAACTACTAACCTCTAAGACACTTTGCTCTAACTCCTAAAACTTATTAGCAGTCAGAAGTCAGTAGTTAGAAGTTGTGAAACTAAGCTTTCCTGTAGTATTCAGCTCTATTTTCTTGAATTCGTTCTACAATTGGATTATTAAAATGCTCCTCAATGAATCTGAAGGTCTCTTTCGGATCCTGAGTATTTATTATTACGCTCGTTCCCAACTCAAATGCCCCCAATATCTTTTCCCTAGGTATAAGCCTAAGATACCAGTCTTTTCCCGGATATATGTAGAAGTTGAAAGAAAACTCGTGGCCGTGACGAATATCCATGATTTGCACGAGCCTATATATAAGCTTAGCAAAAGTATGGACTTCATCATCTGTGATGTCTCCAAAGTGAGTTCCGCCATTTTTTGGTGCTACCCATACTTCATCCGGCCATCTACTGGTCTTCGGGCAAAAAATATCGAAAAAACCGGCATCAAAAACCCCAGTGTTATCTTTTCTGTCCATTTCCGGTATGTCCAGCTTCACTTTTTTTGCTATTACGGCAAGCTGAGTGTGAGGATGAACAAGGCTTTCCCCTGACTTCTCTCCTTTATTATGGAATATGTACACTTGGCCTTTACTTTTATGCAGATTGTATCTTTTACGGTAGGTATTAATAATAGCTTCTGTTTGATCAAGCGGAAGCTCGTCGAAATTTTTATGATGGTCTTGGGAATGGATTATAATCTCGTGGATTGGCGCAAAAGGATATTTATTGGTAACTACTAGAATTTTCCAAGACAGGCCTGAGCCACCTGTCCTATACAACTCCGTCTCTTTATCAACTGTTTTGGGACAAAAAGGACAAAATGGCTCGTCTCCATTTGCCTCGTTTGGCCGCGCCGACCTTTTGGGAGCAGAAATTAGCCACTTTCCTGACTTATCTTTTAAAAATTGGAAATCTGACATAATCTTAACTTGCAATAATTTTTTTGTAGACTTTTTCGTGATCTTCTACCATCTTTTCAACCGTAAAATTGTCTTCAATGTGTTTTCTTGCTTGATCCCTCATTTCCGCATACTCCTCATCATTCATGCTATAAATCCTATTTATCGCCTCTTGCATCCCATCCCTGCCGGTTTTTTTAATAATCCACCTGCTTGCCTTATTCCTGTCGTCCGGCTCGATTATAAAACCTGTCACGCCATCTTTTATTACTTCTGAAACGCTTCCCTTGTTAAATGCTATAACTGGAGTTCCGCTGCTCATTGCCTCGATCATTACCATTCCAAAAGGTTCATCCCAAAGGATTGGGAAAAGAAGAGCTTTTGCTTCTCTTAAGAATTTATCCCGGTCTCCTTCTCCAAAAAATGTTTCGTCCTCAACAACTCCTTTTTTAAGATGAGGCAGAACGTTGTTTTGAAAATAAGGCAGAGCCCTATATGCATCGTCTCCAACCATCCTTAGAGTCCTGTCTGCTTTTTTTGCAGCATAAATAGCCTCAGTTACTCCCTTTTCTTTGATATATCTTCCTAAAAAAGCCAGGTAGTCTCCACCTTTTTTGTCAAATTGAAATTTGACCGTATCGACCCCGTGATAGATAACACCAACACTCTTGACCATACCGTTAAATTTATTAAGCTGAGACTTACTTATAAATATATAGTTATCCTTATTAAAATTTTTCAACCGCCAATACCCTAGATGTTCTCTTAAAGGCTTTGGATCATGAATTGTATAAATCGTTTTTATAGGCGCTAACTTATTTACATAGTGAGCCATAAAATTATCACTGTGATAGGAGTGCATAATGTCGAGTTTTTTTTTCTTAGCATGGAGATAAGCTTTTACAGAAAGATCTATCTCATATTCAGTTTTAGTTGCAATGTGGGCATTTTTAAGCTTATCTAAGCGGTCAAGTCCTCTAAACTTGGGGCTAGTAAAATCTTTATTGATGAAGCGTTCCTCTCCTGATACCAGACGCGCTTTTGTTTTAGTATCAGAAGAAGCATAAACATAAACTTCGTGCCCCTTATCAACCAATCCATTAGCCAAATTAATAAACAATTCCTTGGGCGCAAAAATTTTATTCTTATATTTGCTGCCCATGTAAACAGATGGAAGGAGTAATCCGATTTTCATGTCCCAACTACCTCCCTATAAAGGTTTTCATAATTATTAACCATAGCTTGGACTGAAAAATTATCAACGGCGTGCTTGCGGCAATCCTTAGGACTGATTGAATTTATTTTTCCCAGTGCCCTCTTAAGCCCTTCTATCCCCTCTTGCGGATTTACGACAAACCCTGTTTTTCCACTCAGAACCACTTCTGAAACAGCACCTCTGTTAAAACCGATTACAGGCGTACCGCAGCTCATAGCCTCGGCCATTACTAATCCAAAAGGCTCCTCCCAGTTAACCGTCATTAAAAAGGCTTTTGCTTTTTGATAGAGACGAACGACCTCATCTCTAGGCAACTTTTGCTCTGCCGAAACAGGACCAATCCATTCGATTTTATCATTGAGGTGTGGCTTAACCTCCTTGTCGAAAAACTCCGGATCCTCAACATTTCCGGTAATTAAAAGCCTCTCGCCTGTCTCCTTTGCAAGCTTAATTGCCCAGATTATTCCTTTTGCGTCGACAAAATTATTGTTTTCGTCTCGTGCTTTACCCAATCTGCCAATCCAGAGCAGATAATCATCTTTTTTACTTTCTAAAGAGAAAATTTGCGTATCTATTCCGTTATATACAACATTTTGTATTTTGGCTTTTTTAAACATACTGCGGTGCGCGTTTGAAATAGAAACCAAATTGGCATTTGGAAATAAGCTTAACACCTCATCATATTCAGGCGTTTCTTGTGCATGAAGCGTTGTTATCATGGGTGTTTTTATCCGATCACCCGCAAAAAGATTAAAAAACTCAGGATATGTATGATTATGAATGACGTCAAATGAGGGTCCTATCTCTTCAACTTTTTTACAAAGGCTCACAAGAAAAGAAGTTTCAGCATAAAATCTATTTTCAAACCCAGATAATTCCGCGAAACCCTTATCTATTACAGGAATTGTTTTTACGCCTTGAACGTTGCTATCCGCAGTCCCAATCAGGCTTACTTCGTGGCCGTTTTTAAAAAGACCTGAGGCAATCTCATAGATTATTCTGGATCTTGAGGCTGTGACATCTTCTGCAATTTTTCTCTTTAATGTTGAGGCAATGAGGATCTTCACGATAGTATAAGTATACTATATATTTTCTTTTACAGGAGGCATCTTTCTCTATCCTAGCGCTTTCAAAATCTTAGGCTTATTAGGAAGGTGATATTATCTCTGTTGTTTACGCAAAATCTTATTTACAGAAAACCTCAGGCTTTTACCATTTTGCTTTGCTCCCCTAACCACAGCCATATACTCAGCCGTAGAATAGGTAAACTTTTTATAAATATCTTCAAACTGTGTTGCGATTTTCTCCCATGTAAAGTGATCCAGAATAGTTTTATGAGCATTCTTTGCGATTTTCTCCCTTAGCTCATCATCAGCAAGAAGCATATTGACCTTCTCAGCAATTTCCTTGCTATTACGCGCTCGGACAAAAAATCCATTCTCTCCATCTTTAATAACAGACAACATCCCTCCCTTTCTGGTAGCCACAACTGGAGTATGAGCAGCCATTGCTTCAAGAATCGTGAGCCCTAAAGGCTCCTCCCATACGCTGGGTGAAACATATACATCCGCTCTTTCATAAAATGCGTGGAAAAGATCAGACTTTTCAGGGCTTATATAGCCTATCATTATTATGTTCTTAACTCCTTCAGCTTTAATCAATTTTTCAAGATTCTCCCTCTCGACTCCGCCACCAACAATTAGAACCGTGCCTTTTATATTATTCGCAGCCTTAACTAAATACTTAATTCCTTTATTAACCGTAAGCCTTCCAGTGTAAAGAACTATCTTTTTATCTTTAAGCCTATATTTTCTATTAATTTCTTCTATATTTTTATCATTTTCTTTATAGTTTGATATCTTTACGCCCCCCATTATTACTTTTGTTTTATGCTTTAAATTTTCTCCAAACATATTTAAATACTGCTTTTTTGTATATTCACTAACTGCCGTTATAAACCTAGCAACCCTATTTGCATCATTTATAAGTCCTATTAGTCTTCTGTCTCGACTTAGATACTCAAGATCACTTCCGTGTGTTGTGACAATAAACTTAATACCAAACAAAACTTTAAGTACACGCGCAATACCAGGAAGAAATGCAGTGTGAAAAACGTGGATGATTTCAGGATTAAAATCAGCTGTAGCATCAATGCTGGTTTTTAAATACGCATTATGAATACTTCCAAGCTCCTGACCATTCATGTCGGAGAACCTTTTCGCATTTGGCCATTCGGGATGACTTACGAAAGTACCGTTTTGAGGGGGATTAACCACATAGTGCTTTACTCCCGGAAGCTTTCTTTTATCTGGCGCGACGATTGCAATCGAGTGTCCTCTTTTTACCAGCTCTGCTGAAAGTTCTCGAAGGAATGCCCCGCTTCCATTCCCCCAGAGCGGGAAAGGATAAAGAAACATTATTCTCATTGTTTGGAATTATACCATAATCCGAGCCTGTGACGCTCTTTCTTTTAAAACTAAAAAAATAAATCTAATTAAAGCTGTTTGCCGCTTTAATCGCCAGGGTTGTCTTATCAATCGGAATAACCATTCAAGGCCTAAGCCGCGAACAAACTTCGGAGCTCTATGAACTTTTCCTGAAATAAAGTCAAAGGCTCCCCCCACGCCCATTGCAGCCTTGACTGGAAGCCTATCTAGGTTTTCAGCGATCCATTTTTCCTGCTTTGGAGAGCCAAATGCGACGAAAAGCATATCGCAGCTGACTACTGACTTCTGACTACTGACTTCTGACTCACTGGGCCATTCTGAAACAGCAAAGGCAACCTTAAGCCCGGGATATTTTTTAGTTAAGCACTCTGATGCCTTCTCTGCTACGTTTGGGCTACCTCCAAGAAATCCCACCGTTATAGGCTGTTTTGCAATAGTATTGCAGAGGTTGTAAACAAAATCAACACCGGTAGCTCTTGCCTTTAGGGGTCTTCCCAAAATTTTGCCCGCTATGACCACACCAATGCCATCCGGCAAGGCTATTTCAGCATTATTTAAGACTTTTTTATAACCCTCATCTCGACGTGCAATCATTAAAAGTTCGGGATTTGGAGTTACCAAATATAACTTTTTTCCCTCTTTTTTAAGTTTTTCGACTAAATACTCTAAGATAGTATTAAAAGAGACGTCCGTAATACCAACTCCCAATATATATTTTTTGTTTAACATATCTTATTACTACAAGCCATTACTGTTAGGAAAGGATCCGCTTGGTATCGTCTCTTATGGGTATGTAATTTGCTCATTTTCCCTACTTATGTGTCAAGCCTGTAAGGCTAAGTTTTTATTAGTTTAAATTGACAAGACAATTTATTTACTATATTTAACTTCCGGTGTGAAAGCGTAGATTTTTCTAATGTTTTCACAAGTATAATATTTATTCTATTATTAATATAGGTCTAAATCGGGTTTGATTACTATTATCTTTTGGCGATACTTCTTTTATAAAGCTCTATATTTTCCAAGGCTACACCAGTTCCCCTCACTACACAAAGCAATGCGTCTTCAGCCACGTGACAAGGGACTCCAGTAATTTTAGTCATGAGTTTATCGAAGTTTTTAAGAAGCGCGGTGCCTCCTGACATAACTATCCCTTTATCAATTATGTCTGAGGCTAATTCTGGCGGAGTTTGCTCAAGAATTCTTTTAACCACAGATATTATTTCCATAAGTGACGGCTCTATTGCTTCGTTTATATCAACTTCTGAAAGCTCAATGGTTTTTGGCAGTCCGGTTATACTATCTCGACCGCGTATTTCTAATTTTTTCTCTTCTGACGCTTTTTTATTATCGATAAGACCATTTCCAAGCTCAATCTTAATCTCTTCAGCCGTTCTTTCTCCTATCAGAAGGTTGAAATTCTTCTTTGTGTAATTAGCAATAGCTTCATCTATCTTGTTTCCTCCTACTCGCACAGAATCGTGTACTACCACTCCGCCCAACGAAATCACTGCACATTCGGTAGAACCTCCACCCATATCTACTACCATATGCCCAGCAGCCTGAGCTATGGGAATCTTAGCACCTATTGCTGCAGCCAAAGGCTCTTCTATCAGATATGCGACTTTCGCTCCGGCGGACATAGTGGCATCCAAAACCGCACGCCTCTCTACTTGGGTCACTCCTGAAGGTATACAAATCATTACCTCCGGCTTAAAGAATCTGCTTGGACCGCATGCTTTATCGATAAAATAAGAAAGCATGGCTTCAGTTATCGTATAGTCAGCTATAACGCCGTCTCTAAGAGGTCTCATTGCGACAATATTCCCAGGAGTTCTTCCCAGCATCTCTTTTGCCTCTTTTCCAACTGCTACGACGCGATTTTCCTCTGCCGTTACAGCAACTACTGTGGGTTCGTTAGTTATTATTCCCTGTCCTGCTAAATATACGAGGGTATTGGCGGTTCCTAAATCAATTCCGATTCTTTTTGAAAACATAAAAAGCTTAATTAACTATATCACAATATATACTATATATATCACTTGACGGTTAAGTCATCTGATTATAGACGGCACAGGACAATGTTGCAAGACCTATTATCGACGCTGTATAATAAGAAGCACCATGAATCGGCATCTATTCATTTCAGTCGCAGCTTTTGCATTTATTGTAATCGCTACTATCATTTTTATACTTTTTGGCAAAGGGTACAGATTTGGATTCGACAAGGGCAAGCTCGAGCTCTCCGGAACAGGACTCCTAGTTGCCAAAAGCATACCCGATGGAGCTCAAGTCTTCCTTAATGGAAATCTCACTACGGCCACAAATAGCACTCTTAATCTATCGCCTAAGCAGTATCGTGTTAGGATATTCAAAGAAGGCTATTTTCCATGGGAAAAGACTATTAAGATACAGAAGGAGGTAGTTTCTAAGGCTGAGGCATTTCTATTCCCTACAGCACCAAAACTAGAAAGCATAACCGATCTCGGAGCATCAGTGCTGGTAGTTGATCCTTCTCTTACAAAAATTGCATTTTCAGTATCCTCAGAAGCTCCAAAAAGAAACGGTATTTACGTTCTGGACATGACCTCAAGACCGATTCTGACTCTTCAAAGCGCATCTACACAAATAGCAGATGACTCGGTGGCTCTATTTTCTCAGGCAAATCTCTCGTGGTCGCCGGACGGAAAAGAGATTATAGCCACAATTTCAGCCCAGACCGGTGACGTAACCTATCTCTTGAATTCCTCCGGGTTTAATTCACTACCCACAAATATAACAGCACTCCTAGATACGGTAGCCTCCAATTTTAAACAGGAGAAGGAGCAGACCGAAGCTGCAAGGCTATCTTCTCTCCCAAGCGTTCTGCGCTCTTTTATCCCTTCTAACCTGGAGGTTATATCTTGGTCTCCTGATGAAACAAAAGTGCTCTACAAGGCCTCTGCATCTGCCACAATGCCTATTGTTATTAACCCTAGAATAATAGGATCTAACTCTACACCAGAAGAAAGAAGGCTCGAAGAAGGCGGATTTTACGTATACGATTTAAAGGAAGATCGAAATTACAAGCTAGATGGTTCAAATTTCCAAAAACACCACATTTGGTTCCCCGATTCCAGACATTTCATATTCATTAAAAACAAGAAGCTAAGCGTTATGGAGTATGACGGCGGAAATCAAACTGTATTCTATGCCGGTCCTTTTATAGACTCTTTTGCCTTTCCGTGGCCTGACAGCTCAAGAATAGTAATATTGACTGATCTTGGAAATTCGGACATAACGCCTCGATTATATACAATCAGCCTCAGGTAGGACTATTTGGGCTTTGCAAAGACTAGCAGTCTCTTCCACGTAGTGCCAGGCGGCCAGCAAGTCTGTAAGATCAATTGCTCTTCCCCACCCTGAGCTTCGGTGAGAAGCGAAACGTCCTCCGCATCTACTATTTGAGATCCCGATACTACGTAATTATGCCTTACTCCTTCGAAGAAAACCACGACTTCATCTCCTGGAGCCAGATCTTTCAGAAGGTAAAATATCGCGTTATAACGGCCTACGTCCCAGAAATTATCGGTTGAATGGGCAAACAAGTATACATTTCCCCCCATTCCCGGGAAAACCGTGCCTTCTGCGTGGGCTACGCCTTCCTGAAGAATTGGCAGAAACAACTCCTTATTGCTAGGATCTATGTTGGGGAAGATACGGGCGCTTGCTCCTATTTTTGGTATGAGAATGCTAAATTCTGAACTAGGAGGGACGAGAATCTGCCTTTTTTCTCTATTCAATAGGTCTCCAAAACCCGGCGAGTCACCTTTAAGCACTTGCCGCAATGGTGAAGTTTGCATCTCCGAAACTTCATACTTCACGCCTTTAAACTGGGCTAACCTAAAAGAAGCTTCATAGTAAAGCGCTGGCCCAAAAGTAGCCACAACGCCAAAAAGAGCGAAAATAAGGAGAAAGTTACCGATACTTCGGAGAATTACGAATTTAACAGCGTCTTTTTTGGACATTATGAAGAAAGTATAGCAAAATTAGGAGGTTTGTTGCTTAGATTGTGCAAGCATTTCTTCAATCCAAGCAGCTGTTGTTGCCTGCGGGGCATTGCCTGCAGTTTGGCTTGACCAAACCACAATAACTTCATCTACTCCGTCTTCTGATCCAAAAAAAGAATTATCTCCGAGATTAATTTTTTCTTCCGAAACTTCCATGCCAGGCCCGTTAAACTTAACTTGAACAACTGTTCCATCTGGGCTTATTCTCCTAAAGACTTGCTTTGGATAACTTGCGGTATAAACCGCTGAAAAATCTCCTAATTGACCCGCAAGGTCTATTCCGGCGCCGCCTGTAAATCTCGTAGCAAGGTTTTGTCCGACTCTAACGACTTCGCGAGTAGGTGTTTTTGGTTCTGTTCTTGGCTCTGGCTCTACTAACATAGGCCGAATATAGCAGTTAATAAATAAAAAATCAAACCTTGCGTCCCCGAGAGAACGGACCGAGAGGAGTCGAACCTCCAATCTTCTGCCCTTGTCAAGCAAGCGAGCTCCCTCGTTTCACTCTCGGTCCGCTCCTATATGACGGTGCTCCTTGCCCGCCGAAACTAGCACCGATGGAGAGAATCGAACTCTCAATCTCGCCCTTAGGACGGGCTTGCTCTATCCGTTGAGCTACATCGGCGTGCAGGCGGGTATCCATTGACCTGTCTGCCGACAGGCAGGGCTACGGGAACAGGTGAATTGTATTTTAACACAGATTGGACTAGAATTGTGATTACTAAATTGTCAAATTCTGAAATAATTTGAAGAGGAGAAGCCGAGCCGTGAAGCCGAAATCCGAAGTGCAAACGAGGACGAAGGCGCAAGAGCCGTGCTTTGACGACGGAGACTAGTTCATCGGCAGAACGCTCGGTTCGGGACCGAGAGGTACGGGGTTCAATTCCCCGGTCTCCGACAATAAAATTTTAAGTGTAAGGGTTCATCCTGAAAATTGCATCAACAAATTTTAGGAACGCAGAGATAGAGGGTTCGATTCCCTCCTCTCCGACCACGTTTCACTCAGCGTAAACGCATTTCTGCGTTAGCTAGTAATAAAGCCGTGCTCTTTCCCTATTTCTTCAAAAACATAAAAAGGTTATTGAGAGTCTCTAGATCTGGGAGTATTAGCTTAGCATCCGCAAACTTATTTAAATCCATGCTTTTCGTTGGTACTGCAATGCTAAATACACCTGCTCTGTTTGCAGCATCTATTCCGTGGGGAGAGTCCTCGAGCATAACTGCATGCTTCGCAGCTACATTTACATTCTTAAGACATTTCAATACTAAATCTGGATATGGTTTTCCTCTTGTAACGTCTTCGATGCATACAACTGTTGTGAAAAAATCAGCAATATCAAATCTGTTAAGACTGCTTTCGATGTACTCTCTTTTACCAGATGTTGAGACAGCCATATCGATTCCAAGATTTTTTATAGTTTTAAGAAGCGGAAGAAGTCCTGGCATAAGCTGTAAGTCTTTTTCTATATGTTTGGCTACGATTTCATTGCGAAGACTATAAAATTCATCAAAGGTAATAGCTAATGGAAAATCTTTATAGAATATCTCTAAAGACTCGCTTACGGACATTCCAATGTGTTTTACGAAGTAATCCCAACCAAAATTATGATTGTGTCTTTTAAAGAGATCGTTTAATGCACTAAAAACAACAATCTCACTGTTGACCATTAGGCCATCGTGATCAAAAATTACTAGTTTTAACATATAAAAAATGGGTTAATTAGACCTTATTATAGCAAAAGTCATTCTCTTGCTAGTTCAATTAATGCTTGCGTTTCTTCCTGTATTCCTCCAAATCTGGTTTCATTAAACCATATGGAATGTTTTCGTAAAAAACCTTCTACCATGGGAAGGTTAAACCAATTTCCAGTTGCTAAAATTCGCGCTAATATAGGAATAACTTTTTCTTTGCCCCCACTTAAGGCGTAATAGGTTGCTTGCGCAATTTCGAATTCAATTGCTGGGTTACCGGATATTTCGATATCAAAGTCAATATTTATAAGACCCCACCTAGGTGAAATTAGCATATTGCGTGACCATCGATCACCATATACAAACCCTTGTTTATGCGCGTTTCTAAGATCTCCAAATATTTGGTATACGAGCAAATTAGCTTCTTCATTAGAAGCTCTCGGAAGATATTCATCCAATGTTGAAGCGTCATCTAAGAAAGGGTAGATTACGGTTCTTCTTTCCTGATCAATGGGTGGTAAGACTCGTAAGCCTGCTTGGGCCGCCCCTCTAGATAACTGAAATTGCTCTGATGGAGTTCGCCTCCTAAACCTACCACCAAGATCATTAAACCCCATATATCCGTACTCATGATAAATTGAAGTTAAAATACGCCTGTTCTCTTTTCGGATACGTTGAAGAGCAGTAACACTGCCATCGCCTATAAAACGACTCACGTTAAGCTCCCCTTCTAAGGGTTGTCTGTTAAGTTCTTTCCAGGACATATTGATTTTTTGTTTGCTTCGTCATTTTTGAGGACAGTGAAGCGCTACTTCTTTTACGAAGCCTCGTCATTACCTTTTATCGCCCAAATACCTTTCCAAGCTTCAGGATACGAAGGCAGGACTAATTCAATCACTACTGGTCTCTTACTGTTTAGTTCTTTGTAGAGTACATTTCTTAGTATGTGTTCCGGATTTTTTTTATTTTTATTTTTACTTTCAGGATCAAATTCTATTTTATATGCTTTTATTCCTAGTTCCTTAGATAGGCCAGTATAATCGATAAATGGAGCGTTTTGTAAAAACCTGTCAATACCATCATTAAAAGCATGAGAGTCAGCAGATTGTGCTTGTTTTAATAAGGATACACTTTTCCCGTTATTACAGATTATGTATGTGATTGGTATTTTTTCTTGCGTTACTGAAACTAAGCTCTGAAAACCGTTAACAAATGACTGATCCCCAAGGAAACAGAAAATTCTAGCCCGAGATTTATAAACTAGAGCCAATCCTGCCGACAAAGCCATTCCGCCTCCGATGAATCCACCATGATCTCCAAAAACTCGTAGATTTTCGGGAAATTTATCATACCCCTCAAACAAAAGTCCTCCAAGCATCTGACTGTCGTCAACGACTATTGGATTTTTAACTTTTTGAAATATATCTGTGAATATTTCTGCAATTTCCACACGCATGAAGTGGAATTTCCTATTTGATTGTATTTTGACTGTACTTGCTCGGTGTAATTTTTCGCAATAACTTAATATCTTATCTTCATTCGCATGACTGGGATTTATGTACTCTGTAAGAGAAAGGAGAATTTTAGATACATCTCCTGTTAACATTGAGTCTCCCCTTTTGAGATAATTATTTTTCTTTGTCATCGCAGGATTAGATGTGATAGCAATTTTTTGACAGTTTGGTAGTTGACCAATAACTCGTGGGTAACCATTCCTGTCTTCGATGGTGATAATCAAATCAGCCATTTTTATAAGCTTTTGATGATGTGAGTTTTTATTATCGTATGACCCAGCAAAATAAGGATTTTGCGTTGATGATAGTCGTTCAAATAACATTGGTCCTCTTAAGTAGCGGATTTGTAAAATCGGCGCTTGTATTTTTTTTGCAAAAATAGCAAGAGATTCTTTCGCACCACGAGTTTTAAAAAGAAAGTCATCAATTAAAATAATGGGATGTTTTTTATTTTTAAGTATTTTAGCTATTGCCTTGGTTATTTCGGTAGATAAAAAGCTTTCATGGTAAGTGAATGTTTGATTTTTTAAGATGCCATAAGGTATCCATCGTTCCTCCATGGCATCCTGGGGTAATCCAATCATCGTCGGGCCAATTGGAAAACTTTTTGCGTTCTCTATGACCTTATTTACTTTCTCAAAAAAATCTTTTATCTTTCTATCCTTTTCTTTCTTAGAGTCGTTTTCATCTACAAACTCTGTAATCTCTGTATGAAATTTGACAAAATTGCCAATGCTTTTTATTAAATTACGCTCACCGTGTGGCGGTAGAAAAGGAGCTGAGGCTATGGATGGTAGTCCAACAAGATACACTGCGCCGATTTCATTTCTGTAAGCATCAGCTATTGCTCCAGTGGCATTTGTTAAACCGCGAGATCCATGTAGGACTGCTGCTGTAGTAGCTGGAGAGATCATGCTTCCTCCAGCGGCCATAAACGCTGATTCCTTATCTCCCCTACCATTTACCAACTTTATATTTGGAGTTTTTAGTAAAGAATTGCAAAGAACAAGCTCAGATGTACCAGGATACGCGAAGACGAATTCTATGCCTGCTTCATACATAAGTAGCGATACCGCTTCTGCCCCGCTGAGGATTATCGTATCTCTATTTTTCTTTGAAAATTCAACATAAGCTTTTTCGACTTGCTTTTGTGTTACTCCAAGTATTTTTGCGACGTCCTTTGCAAATTTTTCTTTTCCTTCTTTTTCAATCAAGGCTTTTGTAAAATGGTTTGGGCCGGTGGGAGTTTGAAGTAAAAAGTCAAGAAAGCCTGAAATTGAGTTTCTATGGCTATTTAAAGCTTTTTGTAATTGACTAGGATATATCCCATAGTTTTTCAACATCGAAGCGTATTCTACAGAAATTATGATTGAATATCAACCCCACCATAGCCGAGTTCTCTTCCGTTGAGAGTTATTATATTACAACCGTCAGGATGAACTTTTTCCTTTATAATTCCATAATTGCCACTCGCTATATTTTCTAAAGCAAAGGTTAAAGATGGCCAATCACTTTGTTTTTTTTGCGTTAGCGCATGTCTTAATGCAGAGTCTTTTGTGATTGGTAAAGTCCCATAATAAACTGTCCAAGGACCTTGGCACAATATTTCACCACCATCGTGATTCTCTCTGACTAAAAAAGTCGATGTTCTTGTTCTGTTTTTCCCATCACCCAATGCCATTAACACAGGGTTAATGCCTCTATATTTTCTTTCAAAACTGTTTCTAGACATCTCAGTCAAGTCCCCGGCATGTTGATTAATCATCCGCTCACTAAAATAGGTTAACATATCGCCGTGAATCCAACGATGATAAGATAAAACAACAAAATCAAAAGGTGATTTCCTTTGTCTCTCCAGCTTAATAATCTGCTTAAGGATGTTGTTATGCCAGTCTAGAGACCTTTTTCTATACAACTCTGCTTTTATTGAATCGTTCTTAGATTCGATCCACTTTCCGCATTTTTTCTCAAAATCCTCAGCTATAACACGAATGTTGTATTGTTTTGCAATATCAATTGCTTGAATTTTAAGCCTATCCGTTACAATTAAACCAACTTTTATCAAATTCGGTTTTTTCAAAGATAAGTCTATCGCCGCTTTTAGGTTTCCTCCTCCACCACTCGCAAATACAATTATTTCCATCGGGCCGTTTTTCGGCACATACAGGGGACTTGGTGCTAATTTTTTTTTGATCTTCTTTTTCTTTTGAGCAATCATGAAGTCTTTTTTTCGGTTTTTTCGAATGCCATTTGCAATAGCTTTTCCAAAATAACGAGGTCTTTACTGCTTATATTTAGCGGTGGATTCAGAGCAACAACGTTTGGTGCCATACCCGTACTAGCAAGAATAAGGCCGCTTACTCCATCTACGGGTCTGTCCCAAGCGATGGTTCTGGCAATTTCAAGAATTTCTCCAGCAATATTATCTTTTAATAAAATTCGTCCTACTCCTCCTAAGGCATAGCCGCTTTTAGCTAAGCTTGAGGATGCAACTATCTTGTTTATTATTCTTTGTAGAGATTTTTCTAAGCCTGATAAGTCTTTATCGATATCTTTCCACTGGTCGTACCTATCAAGGACGCTACTTGCAGTAGCCATAGCTAAAGGATTATTTACATATGTTGCAGAGTGTGTTCCTGGAGGAAAATTTTTTGGCAAAAGATATGGATCTCTCGCCCAAACACAACTTAAAGGAGTTATGCCATTCGTTAACGCTTTTGACATAATTACTATATCAGGTGTAAAGTTATAATGTTGAAAGCCAAACATTTTTCCTGTTCTATAAAATCCACAAAAAATCTCATCAACTACTATTAACGCTCCAAGGTTTCTGAAGATTCTCACCACTTCTTCCATAAAATCAGCGTCGGGTTTTATTATTCCTCCAGCGTTTAATAGCGGTTCTATGATTAATGCTGCTATATCTTGATTAACACCCCGAGTAACCATCCCTCCCGCCTCTAATTCAGCTAGCTGTTTGATATAATACAAAGTGTGTTTTTTCCAGGATTCCATATTTTCTTTTGATGTAGACTGCTCATAATCAGGGTAAGGAAGCCTAATTAATGGAATTCGCCAATCGCCTATTAAGGATCTATATCTATGGCTGGCACTAAATTGTGATGTATAAATAGACCGGCCATGATAACCTCCTTGAAATACGACGAATTGTGCCTTTTTGGTATTAGATTTTACTACTTTGAGACCTAGTTCTACTCCTTGGGCTCCACCTAATTCAAATGCGACCTTTCCGTTCTCGCCCGTTATTGTTTTCATTTTTTTCCCTACTCGCGTGGCTATTTCTATCCGTAGATCGGTTTCGCAAAAAGATGGGATCGATGGAATATTTTCAACTTTCTTGAAAGCTGATTGTAGAATATCGCTATTAAAACCTAAATTAGCTGTTCCGTTTGCTGCCTCTGCATCGAGGTATTTATTTCCCTTATAGTCTTCGAGTATTGATCCGTATGCTTTAACAAATACAGGTACAAATTTGTGACGGTACACGAAATCGCCTTGACTTAAATACTTAGAACCTTTTTTAATTCTGACATTTTTCAGCATATTGTATTAAGAATATTCCTATATACTAACTGAAGTTTTTTAAGACCCAGTCATTTACCAGTAAACTGTTGATTTGGCACCTATCTTATGTATTGCGCCGCTTCTTGATCAAGTACAGCCGTTACTCTTGGATGGAGGCGTAGGAACGAAGCAGGAGCATCTGATGAGACAAGACCCTTAAATGAGCGATTTACACCCCAGGCTTTATGTGCTCCCTTTGCAATGAATATAATCCTTTGAGCTCTCAGTATGTCCCCTATACCTTGAGTTAATGATCCTAGCGGAATTTGACTTGGGTCTTCAAAAAGCCTTGAATTTGTCTCCATGGTTTGAGGATCTAAGGTTACATATCTCACGGTTGAATCAGGTTCCGACCCTCTTTCGTTAAATGCTATGTGACATGTTGTGCCGGGACCAAGGCTTATTACTGCAAGATCGACTGGTTGTCTTTCATCAAGCAGCTCTCTGTACCGCTCGGCTTCCGCGTCTGCATTAGAAGCCCCTCCGTTTGGAATATGCCATTCTGCAACCGTAACGTGATCCATTAGGTGTCTGCGCATATAGCTGGCGTAGCTATCTGGACTAGCTGGGTTGATTGGGTGGTATTCGTCTAAGTTAAATATTGTAGTTCTACTTAAATCTACTGTTCCTAATTGGTGGCTAGCAGTAATTAATTCATACATTCCAATAGGTGTATTCCCAGTAGGTAGCGTTAAAACGGAATTAGGTTTTGTATTTACTTGTTTAATAACTAAATTAGCTGCATATGCGTCTACTGCACCAGCGTTTGGTAATACCACTATCTCAGGTGGATAAGTATGGGAACTAGGCTCCGGTATCCTTCCATCATGTCTAACTTCACCTTCAGCTGCTGTCATATTTACTAACAAGCCTAAAATGTTTTATTGCTGAGAATTCTACACAATTACTACTTTATTTGCAACTCATATGAAAAAATCAAGTTTTGCTTCTTGAATTTTTTTTCTAAGAAGCTAAAATATATCTCATGCCGGATAGACTTACCAAGAGAGAAAAAAGAGAACAGCACCGCATGGAGTGGCAAGAGAAGGCTAAGAAAGAAGAAAGATCCCAAATGATGAGGAAATATATTCTATGGGGAGGCATAATTCTAGGATTCCTAGCTATCCTTATCGTCTTAATAAAGCTTGTCGGGACTTCAGGCTCTCCTGTGTCAAACGATAAGATTTCTAACTTCCCATCAGTGAGCGCCGATGATATAACTTACGGCTCAACCAGCGCAAAAGTGACGCTAGTCGAGTACAGTGACTTCCAATGCCCGGCATGCGCAGCGTATTACCCAACAGTTAAAAAAATAAAAGAGGCCTACAAATATAAAATAGTTTTCGTATACCGTAATTTTCCCCTAAGACAGAATCATAAAAATGCTGAGATATCGGCTCGCGCCGGGTATGCAGCCCACAAGCAGGGCAAGTTTTGGGAAATGCACGACATGCTTTTTGAGAATCAAGGCTCATGGTCAGGACTTAACGATCCCAAAGACACTTTCATAGAGTATGCTCAAAAGCTGGGACTTGATCTCGAGAAATTTAAAACCGATATTAACTCAAGTGAATCAAAAGATTTCGTAACCAGTCAAGAAAGACAGGCGTTGTCGCTCGGAGTTAATTCTACTCCTACATTTTTCCTGAATGCCAAGCTACTTCGTGTAAACGCAAACTACGAGGAATTCAAAAAAGTAATCGACGAGGAACTTGGGAAGTAATCCTTACTTCATTTTCCCATTCGACTACGCTCAGGAGGAGTAATTCCTGATTTCTAAAAGAGCGCGGGGAGCTATTGGAATATCAAATTTCAAATATTAAATAGTAAAAAGAATGCGAGTTTTTGGAATTTTTGAGACTATACTGAGCTAAAACATCAGTGGTTCTTAGTAGAAGAAACTGCAATTAAACAATTAAGGTTCAGTATTCCTCAGGACTAGCGCAACTATAGACGAGAAAATTCCAATGCGAGCAGTCTTTGGGAGCCTATATGCTTTCTTCTGCACGGTTGTAGGAGTGGATTTCTTCGGGAGTAAACCAAAGCGTCTTCTCAAAGTTTGCCTCCTCAAGGCTTCCCGAAATGTGAACTAAATTGGATACTCCCCTTTTCTCTGCGTTGGCGTATGCTGCAGAATCTGTAGAAAAATCCCCTCGTATTGTTCCTGCAGGCGCAGTAACAGGCATCGTCGGCCCGGCCATATTTATAACGTTTTCGACTGCGTGTCTTCCTTCAAGAATGATTGCGATCACGGGGCCTGACGTAACATAGTCCAAAAGCCAGCCTACGACCAGCTTACCCAATTCAGACGGATCATCGGTTCCAAGGTCTTTTTTGGCATCTTTACCATACTTCTTGTAGGTGTCTAGGGTTTTAGTTCCCAGTCTTTGAATCGTAGAATCCTTATCTGTACCGTAATGTTTGTGGAAATGTGAAGTATCGGGCTTGACCATTTTCATTGCAATTATCTTAAGCCCCATTCTCTCAAATCTATGAAGAATTTCGCCGGCAAGTCCTCTTTTTACTCCGTCCGGCTTTATTAAAACTACCGTCTGCTCCATAGTTTTTTAAACAACTTCTAATCGCTAACTTCTGACTTCTAACTTTAGTTGTTAGAGCGAAGCGTCTTAGTAATCAGCTGTTACTTTAGTTATTGTAAATAGTAAATGGCAAATTGTAAATAGCTAACTATGAATCAAGGATTATGAATTAGGAATAAAGCCAGCGCGGGGAGCTGAGAAATTTTCGCTGTTCGCATTTTGAGCTCAAGCAAATGACAGTTGATTTAAAGAATTACTTGGTCAAACAACCACTAGTCCTTGTTTAAGAAATAGAGCGGCGAACTGCGGAACAAGAAAATTGCTCTAGCGACCTCAGCGCTAAAAAATTTCAATGCGAGCAGTCTTTAACCTAGAGCTTAAGTAGTTTTTCAAATCGTTGTCTATCGTCAAAATTTCCAATAATAGCGAGGTTAAGCGTTTTATCTATAACATATTTATTTGCCGCTTCCATTACGTCTTCCGTCGTCACTTTGTCTATTTCTAATAATACATCTGCGGGATTATCGATCTTTTCTTCAAGAAGGTCTTGTGTAGCGTAAAAAATCGAAACAGACCTACTGTCCTCGAGCTCAAGTACCAGGTGACCCTTGAGGTACTCCTTCCCTTTCTTAAGCTCCTCTTTTGAAATCTCCTTTTTACCGCTCTTAAGCGCCTGGAATTCGGAAAGAATTACCTCAATTGCCTCATTAATCCTCTTTGGATCTACGCCTGCCGTAGCGACAAGAGAACCGGCATCGGTGTATTGGTCAGAATTACTCCTGACATAATAGGCAAGCCCTCTTTTCTCTCTCACTTCATGGAAAAGCCTACTCGACATCCCTCCACCGAGAATCGATGAGAGAACTGATAGCGGATATTTTTCAGGCGAAGCAAGGGGCACAGTCCTAAATCCAATTGCGAGGTGCGCCTGCTCGGTTTTTTTGGGCTTAATAGAAACTTTTGCCTTTTCCTGCTTTTCCCCTATGGGCGCTGCTTTAAGGGCTTGAAATGAGTTCATATCTGAGAAGTATTTCTCCGCAAGAGGCAAAACACCCTTTTCCTCAATTCCTCCAGCTACTGCAAGAACCATGTTACTCGGACTATAAAGAGCCTTAAGGTAGTCCAGGAAATCTTTCCTGCTAATTTTTTTGATAATATCCTTCTCTCCGGCAGTATCCCATCCCATCGGTGTATCTCCATACAGAAGCCTCTCGTAAATATCGCCTATGTTTCGCATGGGCGTATCTTCATAAAGATTTATCTCCTCAAGAATTACTCCCTTCTCTTTCTCAATTTCTTTTTCATCCAGAAGCGAGTTCTGAACCATATCGGAAAGTAAATCAAAGGATAACTCTATATTATTTTTGGAGGATTTAATGTAGTAACCCGTATATTCTTTCGTGGTAAATGCGTTGAATTCGCCGCCGATTGAGTCAATTAACCCTGACATTTGAATCGCAGACGGCCTCTTTTTCGTACCCTTAAAAGCCATGTGCTCCAAGAAATGCGAGATACCATTATTTAATTTTGTTTCATAACGGCTTCCTGCGCCCACCATTATGAGTACTGTCGCAGATTCAAACGAAGGCATTGGGGAGGTTAAAACCCGAAGATCATTTTTTAGTTTGGTTTTTTGTAGCTTCATGGAAGATAGGACATCTTATCATATCCTAGATGGAGCCTCAATACCTAAAAGGCCCAAGCCCCGCTTCAAGGTAGCACCGGCTGAGTAGACCAAAGCGAGCCTGAATTCTTCGGTTTCAGAGTCAATCACCTTGTGTTTTTGGTAGAAAAGATTGAAATTCTGGGCAAGACCAAAAAGATAAGTAGCTAAGGTGCTTGGGGAGAAAGTTTCAGAAGCTTCTTCAACCACTTCTCCAAAATGAACTAGATTGCGAAGAAGATTAAGTTCTTCCTTTGCTAAAACCGCAGGTAAATTTGCTTTTGAGGCAGACTTCTTCGAAAGGATACTTTGTGTTCTGGCATAAGTGTATTGAAGATATGGCCCGGAATTACCATTAAGGGAAATCGATTCCTCAACATCGAAGACTATATCCTTACCAATCCCGCTTTTAAGAAGCGCATACTTGGCAGCTCCTACCGATATAGAACTTAAGCTTTTTTCGTCTACTCTATCAAACTTATCTTTAATCTTGCTTTTTATATCTAGCAGAATTTCCTCAGCTGTCAAAACTTTACCGGTCCTGCTGGACATCTTGCCGGATGTTAGTCTTACCATACCGTGAGATAAGTGGATAGTCTTGTCTGCAAGATCAGGCGTAATAAACGAAAGCGCTTTTAGAAGAACTTTGAAGTATTCGTTTATTTCATTCCCTGTAATTATTATCGATGTATCATAGGGAAAATCCTTATATTTCAGAGGAGCAAGTCCGAGTTCCTTTGCTTCATACGTAGGTAATCCCCGAGAATTTATAAAAACTCTCGTATGAAGACCATACTCTTCACCTTTAAAAATTATCGCTCCTTCGTCTTCCTTAAAAACCTTCGGCGTATTTTCGTTAACGATCTTCAGTCCCTCCCCACCAGCCTCTGATTCAAAGTAAAATTTATCAAAGCGAGTTCCGAGTTTTTTGTAAAGAGAATCAAAGTACTGAAGGCTCCACTTTTTACCCAAATCGTAAAGTTTTTTTACTTCCTTGTCATTTTTATATATTTTCTCATTCAAAGAGTCTATTCCCTTTTTAAAAGCCTCTTCCTCATACGCTTTTGAACCCTCCGTATATGATTTTCCTAAAAAAACTGCCTTTTTGGAGAGGTCATCCGCCTCCCCTGGCATCTCCCCCATGAGCTTTTTCATCCCCCAGACGGCTTTTGCAACATGAAGACCGACATCTCCTTGATAACAAACTCTTCGAACTTCGGCTCCTTGAGCCTCTAAAAGCCTTGCGATTGATTCTCCTACAGCATTGCTATACATATGGCCGACATGAAATTCCTTGAAGGGGTTTGGATCTGTATATTCGACTATAATTTTCTTGCCTGACTTCGATTTGGTCGTCAAATCAATCTCTTCAGAGCCATTTAGCATACTATCAAGGTAACTGCCAAAAAAGCTTTGTGGAATTTTTATATTTACGAAGCCAGGCGAAGCCACTTCTGCTTCAATCTCATGCTCTTTGTTGAGCTTATCTGCTATTTCTTGCGCAAGATCCATTGGGGATTTACCTGCGTTATTTGCGGCTTTTAAGGCAACGCTCGTAGAATAGTCTCCTTTTTCTAAATCGGAAGACACGATTAACCCTTTGGGAAGCTTCTCAACCCCCAACCCTGAAAGAACCTTGCTAAGCGCAGCATTAATATCTTTAGCGTAACTCACCATTTCAAAAATATTGTACCACATAAGCTCGGAGGCTTCTCCAGGGATTTGAAACTTAAGAAGAGTCTTTTACTTCCATAGCCATAAACAGCGTACCCGTGATAGTTTTTGATATCTTTTAGTGTTTTGTCTGGTGAAGAAAAGTCGAATTAGTTAGTCAACCCAGCTTCAAGAATCTATGTAGGTTTTTAAAGACGGATGTCTTTTTTCTGGCACTCGGACCTTGTTTTTAGCAAAATTGCTACGAGTTCTACTTTTATTATATCGTTTTAGGCCATTTAGCTGGATCGTTTACCACCAAAGCCTATCACTAGGTATCATTCTTCTAAAGGTCTAGTGAAAATTACTTTTTCACAACCCAGTTTTTTCCGTCTGTCTCTATTTTCACGTCTCCGTCAAGATCAGTTCTGAGAGTTTTCACGCCAGCTGTGCTTAAAATGTCTATAATTTCCCCTGAAGGATGACCGTAGCTATTCCTACCCACCATAATCACGGACAATTCCGGCCTTAGTGGCTGAAGAATCTCTTCGGTAAGAGCACCCTTGGAGCCATGATGAGGCACTTTAAGTATCTCCACATCGCTTAGCGAAAGCTCTTTTAAAATAAGGTCTTCCGCGTCCCCGGTAAGCATAGCTTCAAAGGACCCATACTTAAGAAGCAGAACCAAAGATGATTCGTTAAGCCTATCTTCTGACATACTTTGATATCTACCGTCTATCCACGCTGGGCTCGGCCATAAAACGTCTATCACCGACTCGTCTCCCAAACGAATCCTGTCTCCTGCCTCCAAATTCTTGGCACTCACATGATGCTCTGCTAAAAGGTCTTTTAGCTTTCGATAAATTTCCGTATTTCCCTCTATTCCTGTGCTCAGAAAGTGCTTCACTTTATATCTTTTTAGAACATATGTAAGACCGGTGAAATGATCTGCGTGTGGATGAGTAAGAATAAGCATATCTATTTCCCTATCCCAGAAAGGCAAATTTTCGCCTAAACAGCCTAACACTTTGTCGTCCGGACCGCCATCTACCAAAACATCTATTCCCGCAGAAGTACGAAAAAAGATCGAATCTCCCTGCCCAACATCACAAAAAACCATGTGAAATTTCCCATCATGTGATTGCAGGTATTGAGTAGTGAAAATAACGGAAAGAATAATTATGGACAACGTAGATAAAAAGAGATACTTCTTCATTTTTTTCTCCAAACTATGGCTGCGAAGATAAAACTGTAGTAGGCAATTTGAATCTGCCAGGGAAATATACTAATACTTAGCTGGCCGAATTGACCGAAAAATCTTACTACCAGCTTAAAATACCACAATAAAGGCAGAGCAAGGTAAAGAAGATTGCCAAATGGCTCGAATAACAGAGCGAGGATAGCTGTAACTCCTCCTATTATCATAAGAAGAGGCACAGTCCACAGAACGATCGAGTTTACCAGAACAGACCAGATAGAATAGGTTCCGAAATTTGCCAGAATTATGGGAAGCGTAGATATTTGCGCCGAGATTGTGGTTATAATATCCTCTCCTACCAGCTTTATCATAGGCGCTCTTTTCACAGGAATAGCCTTCTGGATTATAGGAGGTATATAAACAAGTCCTAGAGTTGCTGTGAAAGAAAGCTGGAACCCTATATCTTTAATTAGGCTGGGTGAAACAAAAAGCATTATAAATCCTGCTATGGCTGCCCCAAGAAGCGCCCAGCTTTGCCTTCCTAATATTTGCGCGGAAAAAGCCAAGAGTCCCATTATTGAAGCTCTGACAATCGATGGCTCAAATCCTGCCAATGCGGCGAATAGAACTATACCAATGCAAGTCATTACTATGGCCATTTGTCTTTTCAGAAAGACTCCAAAAAAACCGGCAAGAAGGGCGCCGAGCATGGAGATGTTCATTCCTGAGGCCGCTATAACGTGGAGAACGCCAGCTTTTTGAAGTTCTTCATAAAACTGGGGAGAAAAAGACTCGCGTACACCAAAGACTATACCCAGCAAAAGACTCGCCTCCTCTGGCGGCAGATAAGATTGAAATATTTCTATTAACCGCTGTCTTGTCGAATAAATTGGATTGAGAAGTGAAAATTGCGCGCTATCAGGCTTTATCTTCGGACTATCAAGCACAATTATCTCCCTCGTCCCTAGTTTTTTATAACCAATCGTACCTTCTGCCATAACCATGTCTCCATAGGAGATCTGAGGATAAAGTGGACTATTAACGTAGATTCTATAGCCTTTAAAACTCAGGGAGAAAGATTGAATCCTGCTATTGGCTTTTACTTCAGAAAGGACTCTGGTCTTAAAAGCTACTTTAGAACCATTTTCAGGCTTCAGATTAGCTTTATCATAAATATAAAATCTAAAACCCAATGAAACGAGACAAAAAGCAAAGAAAATAAGGATCAAGCTTTTTCTCATTAGTAGGCAGAGATTTTATCTTTTATCTTCTCAAAAGTAGCCTTTGAAACGGCTTTTTTAATAAGCAACTCGTCTATTGAACCGTAAGGCCTGTTGTCTATCACCTTCTGAGCTGTGACAGGACCTATTCCGGGAAGCACATCTAGATTCCCAGGTGAGGCTGTGTTAATGTTTATCAGCCCTTCCTGTGTCATGCCCTGATCTGCGTAGAGCTCTTCACCCTGTTTTGGGATATAAATCTTTTGACTGTCTTTAAGCTTAAGCGCCAGATTAAGATTCTTCTCGACCCATTCCCTGTCTGCAGACTCACTAAGCCCTCCCGCCGCGGCCAAGCCGTCCTGCACCCTTGATCCCTCTGAAAACTGATAAAGACCAGGGTTTATTACTCCCCCGGAAACGTCTACGGCGATCTTTCTAGACTCGTTTACCCCCAAAGAAGCTCCCTTGGACTCAAACACGATGTCTTTCTTGCTCTTTGATGAAATGGAAAGAATTCCTGAAGCCACCAATACAAAACCTATAACTGTCAGTAAAAGAGCAATAACATTTTTTCGGAGAATTGAAGCATATTTTCCGAGAAAATCCACGTCGGTCATAACTAAACTACAAAATTTATGATTTTTCCTTCAACGTAAATTACCTTTTTTGGTTCGGATCCCATATGTCTTTTTACCTTTTCGCTTGCAAGCGCTCTCTCCTTGACCAGAGCCTCGCTCTTGGATTCCGCGGTTGTAAATTCAAGAATATCCCTAGTCTTTCCGTTTACCTGAATAGCCATGATAACTATATCCTCAATAATATTTTCTGGATCATATTCCGGCCATTTATGCAAATGGACCGAGTTAAATGTCGATTTGTCCTCGCTCAGCGACTGGAACCACTCCTCAGAATAAAAAGGCGCAAAAGGAGCAAGAAGGAAAATTAGATTCTTCAAATATTCCTCGTCCAAGGCTGATTTTTCACGGGTCAGCTCGTTAACATACTCCATAATATGGGCAATTGCTGTGTTGTAACGAAGACCTTGTAAGTCGTCTGTAACCTCTTTTATAGTTTTGTTCATTGTCCGATCAAGGCTGGGAATCTGCTTTTTTTTATCACCCTCAAGCCCAGTCTGATAATTGATAAGCCGATCCACTCTTCTTAAAAATCTTTCCATACCCTCTATACCAGCGTCACGGAAGTCTCCTCCCTGATCGAATGGTCCTAAAAACATCAAATATGTTCGTAGTGCATCAGTTCCGAACCTCTCTATGTATTGATCAGGATTAACGACATTACCGCGGCTTTTACTCATCTTGCCTCCATCTTTTATTAGAAGTCCATGAGCGCGAAATTTAGAAAACGGCTCATCAAAAGCAAGAAATCCAAGGTCAAACAGGGCTTTTGCTATAAATCTTGAATACAAAAGGTGAAGAACAGAATGCTCGGCTCCCCCAATATACATATGTACCGGAAGCCATGCCGCTCTTTGAGCGGAATTTCCAATTTCCAATTTCCAATTTCCAATTTCCCTATCTGTTTTGGGTTTTGGGATTTGGGATTTGGGATTTTCCCAGTTTTTAGAAGGGAAAGGTATATATTTGAAATCAGAAACTGGATACCTGAGGAAGTACCACGAACTATCAAGAAAGGTATCACATACGTCTGTTTCTCGCCTTCCTACGCCTCCACAGTTGGGACATTTAGCCTCTATGAACTGCTTATCCTGACTTAAAGGAGCCTCACCTGCTTGTCCTGAGCTCGGGCTTCGACTGAGCTCAGCCGAATGTCTCGAATGGATACCTAAAGGCTTAAAATTCTTAATGTACGGCAGGATAACAGGAAGATCCTCCTCTGGCACTGCCTGCCAACCCTGCCCGCCACTTGCTTCTCCACGAGACGATGGCAGGCGGGCGCATTTATCACAAAAAATCATAGGAATTGGAGCCCCCCAGTATCTTTGTCTTGAGATAAGCCAATCTCTAAGATGATAACTGACTTTTTTACTGCCAATTCCCTTCTTTTCAAGCCAATCAATTATCTTTGGGATATCCTGAGGACTTTCCCATCCATTCCATTCACTAGAATTGATAATTTCCCCAGAGCCCTCATAAGCTTCACCCTCTTTTCCGCCTCCAATAACCGAAACTATTGGTAAATCGTATTTTTTTGCGAAGTCAAAATCCCGCGAATCATGAGCAGGAACTCCCATAACTGCCCCAGTCCCGTAATCCATTAATACATAGTCTGCAATCCAAACCGGAATTTTGTTTCCACTCAAAGGATGAGTTGCGAAATATCCGGAGAATACTCCCGTTTTTTCATCCTTAAGGGTCTTATCTTTTGCTTTTTCCGCGGACGATTTCGCCTTTTCAATATACTCTAGGACATCATTTTCAAGATTTTTCACAGAAGAGAGTACTGGATGGTAAGGAGAAATAACTATAAAAGTGACTCCGTGAAAAGTATCTGGCCTTGTAGTGAAGACTTCTATAGGACTTCCTAATTCTGACTCAAAACTTAGCATAGTCCCAGTCTTTCTGCCAATCCAATTTCTCTGTGCAGTAATCACTTTCTCGCTCCAATCGATTTTTTTTAAATCTTCCAAAAGTCTGTCAGCAAAAGCAGTTATTTTGAAAAACCACTGTTCCAAATCTTTAATTTCCACTGGTGTTTCACAACGTTCACAAACCCCCATTCTTTCCTCATTTTCTTCGTCCCCAAGATTTGACCTGCCTGCCGGCGAGGCAGGGATTTTATTTTTAATTTTTGATTTTTGTATTACCTGTTCATCGGCCAAAACCGTTTTGCATGAAGGGCACCAGTTAACAGGAGCTTTTCTCTTTTCCGCAAGGCCGGCTTTAAAAAGCTTTAGAAAGATCCATTGTGTCCACTTGTAATACTCGGGGTCATAGGTCTCAACCGTATGAGCCCAGTCAAAAGAATTACCAATCATCTTTAGCTGTCTGTAAAAATTTTTCTCTGAGATTTTTGCTTGATCCGCAGGATTTTTGCCTATTTTCAGTGCGTAGTTCTCAGAGTGTATTCCAAATCCATCTAGACCAATAGGTTCAAATACATCATTCCCATTCATTCTCATGAACCTTCCATAGACGTCAGCCCCGGTGAAAGCGTAAACATTACCCACATGAAGTCCTTCTGCAGAAGGATAGGGAAACATCATTAGGTTAAAAAAAGGGTTTTTGGCATTCTTAAGATCGGGCTGGTAAATTTTCTTCTCTTCCCAAACCTTTGTCCATTTTTCCTCCATTTCGCGCGTTTTAGGCTTAGAATTTTTCATATTTAAATCAATTTGAGTATAGCATAACTCGCCGTAAGGCGAGAATTTCTCCCGCTGATACTTTTCAGACGGGATCCCGCCGGTGGCGGTGATAATTTCTGATTTCTAATGGCGCGGGGAACACAGAAAAAATATCAAACTTCAAATAGCAAATATTAGATAAGGAGGAATGCGAGCTTTGGATCTTTTCGATTTGCGTACTGAGCTAAAACACTAAAGGTACTTATTAAAATTTTATTAAATACTACTCGGAGGAACATGAAAAAGAAGCCTAGCGCAACTACGCAAGAGAAAAATTCAATGCGAGCAGTCCCACAGGAGCTTGTCTTTTTACAAAGTTTTCCCTACGATAACTATATGACGCTTATGCGACCGGCTCTCGTTCTTGTTGGATCACTGCTTCTAGTTTTTATTTGGCAGAATAGCGAGTTTTCCAAATACTCAATTCAAGCCGTAGGATTTCTGATTTTCATTTATCTCCTTGCGGCATCTAGAAACAAATGGAAAGTCTCAGTGGGCGGAGACGTAGGAATATTTGTCCTTAACACGATTATTCTTTTATTAATTTTTCAAACAGGCGGGCTTACTTCTCCCCTATTCTTTCTTCTTTTTTTCATTCTATTCGGAATTGCATCTGTTATGGATCCACGGATAGTTTTTGTGGCTGTCGCTGGCTGGATGATCCTATTCGCCCCTTCTCTGAGCGAAGCAGATACGCTTCAGAATATCATTCGTGTGGGCTCCCTTGGCCTTGTTTCTCCCCTTGCTTATCTTTTTGGCAAGATATTTAAAAAGCAGGAAAATGCTCAAGAGAATATTTCTGAGATGAAGGAGAGGACCAAAGACGCTGCGAATACAATTTCCTCGGATATTCAGGAAGTTTTGGAAAAAGATAAAGAAAAACTGGAATCTCAGGAAGTAGAAAAACTCAATGAAATCCTTGAAGAAACACAAGACCTGCGAGATGAAAGCAAGAGTTAGCATTATGTATCAAGTGCTAAGTATTAAGTATTTGCTTTTTTCCATACTGTATACTGTATGCTTTATACTCTCTACTGCGCCTTCGGCGCACGCCCAGGCCAGCATGAAAAATTCAAGCTATATAATCCGTATGGGTAACTTCAATAGTGCTGGCGGAAAATCTTCCGGAGCATCAGGAAGTCTCAATATTACGGTAGGCCAGATTTCCCCCGGGCTTTATACGGGACAAAACTTTAAGCTAAAGGCAGGATTCCAATACTACCCTTCGGGCACCCCGTTTTCTCTAACTATTTCAAATACTTCAATTGATTTTGGAACTCTCGAGCCAACAAATCCGGTATCTAGGTCTAATATTCTCACTGTTTCCAATCAATCAGCTGGAGGGTATGTGGTTAGCGCAATTGAAGATCAGGAGCTCAAGGCCAAAGAAGGAGTTTTTATTCCCGACACTACCTGCGATAACGGAACGTGCAGTGAGCAAACCGCGGGGAAATGGTCAGGCTCGCTTGTTTATGGATTTGGTTATCGATGCGATCACGTAAGCACGAATTATTGCTCTAACGGCTTCACAGCAAGTGACTACTTTAAGCAATTCGCAAATAGATCTAATTCCGAATCAGCGCAAACCGTAATGTCCGGAGCGTCTGGAAGAAATCAAAAATCTCAAATAACTTATAAGGTGAATGTTTCAACGGTGCAGCCTGCCGGATTCTATACAAATACAGTAACCTATGTAGCAACACCAACCTATTAGCAAAGCTAATAGGAATTTTTAATTCCTAATTACTAATTTCTAATGAGATCTAAAATATTAAACATAAAATCTAAAAAAGGGGTGACTGAAAAAGGCAATTCACTTGCAAATGAACTGAACGCCGTCAGAACTATAGTAAATTTTTTGCTTAAACTTTTAAAAAGGCGTTCACTTAGCGAAGTGGCACTCTCATCTAATTTTCCAAACAAGTTAAGCGAGCGTCATTCTGCAATGTGCGATTGCCGACTGAAGGCAGGGCCCCGAGCACTTATTGCGACCATAGCGCTTTTGCTTTTATTATCTGTTGCTACACCACAGGCGGTTGCGCGAGAATTCTCAGTAGGAGTATTCCCGCCTATAATTCAAATCGATGCGATCTCCCCATCAATCATAACTTCTCCCATTCAGATCGAAAACCTAAGCGAAGAGAGCGCAAGTTTATCAATTCAGCTTAGGCAATTCCTTCCATCCGCTAAGTCGAACGGAGAAATTGAATTCGTGAACCAGCCTGATGCCACGCATAAAAAGATGTTTGGATATACAAAAATAAAGGAAGGATCTACCGTAAGGAACAGAATCGAGTTGGCACCAAAACAAAAGAAAAACCTCACTCTTCAAATCGACTTGCCCGAAGGAAGTGTAGCATCAGACTATTACTTTTCTATAGTTTTTATATCAAATGATAGTTCTTCTGAGGAAAAAAGCCAGACGGTGTCAGTAGGCGCAGTAGCAGCAAACGTACTTCTTTCGGTTGGAGAAAAAGATCTGCCTGTGGGTAAAATTGCTGAGTTTTCAGCACCGTTTTTTGTTACAAAGGGCCCTGTGCAGTTCAAGACCAGAATAGAAAACCAAAGTCCCTACTTCATCTCAACCGAAGGAAATGTCGTAATTAAAAATATATTTGGACAAATCATAGGCAATTTGGAGTTAATACCCGCAAATATACTGGCAAAAAGCACAAGACTTTTAACCAACGACGAGGGTCTTCCGCCGACATTTGACGATCCGAGAATAGTATGGAAAGAGAAATTTCTACTCGGTCTTTATACTGCAGATCTTACCGTTTCGCTATCTGAACAAGGCCCAATCCTTAGAGACCGAATTACATTTTTAGCAGTACCTATAGAGATAATTGTCGGAGTATTAATAGCTGTGGTAATTATTATTATCGTTTACAGGCGCGTCAAGAAGAAGATCGAGACTTCTTAAGAATTGTTGACTGAGGCCTGTCAGTTGTGAAAAACTAATCCTAAGATGACTGCCCGCCTGATTTCTATTCAAAGCCTCTCTACGCTTGGATTATTAGTCCTTCTCCTGGGTTTCCCTAAAGCCACCCACGCAGGAACGCTTTTAAGCGTATCAGACACAATAAGCACCTCCTTACCCAAAACAGCCTCAATGCATAAAATATCCTTTAAGAATCCGACCGCTGTGCCGGCATCTGGGAAAATCATTGTGAGGTTTCCTGCGCTCCTAGAAGGAGACACCAATACCGAAGCTTCGCCTTCAGCCTCAACGTTTCAGCTTAACAATCTTTCCTCCAATGTCACTCTTGTAAAAACCGTAGATGACGAAGCAGACATATCCTCTAAAACTACAGTAACGACCGCTAACCCCTCTACAGGGACCTCCCCAACTATAACAATAACCCTTAATTCCTCAACCTCTATAGCAGCAAATAGCGTAATTGAGATATTTATTGGATGTAAGACGCTAACAAGTAGCAAGTGTTCTGAGGCCGCGCCAATTGTCTTGAATCCTACAAAAACAGCCCCATCAGGTACGTCTGACAGATGGCTTATAACGCTAGCCACGCAGGATAGTGCTTCAATTGACATTGACACAGGCAAAACTAGGATAGCAACTATTGAATCAGTTAAGGTTTCGGCACGAATTGATCCGGTACTTTCTTTCACGATCGCAGGCATAGAAGATGCCTTAGATGTTAATACCGGAAATGCTACGGGCTGCACAAATCAAGAGAATACTAATTCAGGAACCGCATCTTCTGCCAATATGGTAAATTTGGGCTTACTTTCCACAAACAAAATTAAAATTTCTGCTCAACTTATAAGCATTTATACAAATACATCATCCGGATATTCATTAATCGCTTCATCTTCCGCTCCGCTGACGGACATAGATACGAGCCATACGATACCTTCTCCCAAAGAACCGGAGGAACTATCTATTGGCAATCCGGGTTTTGGAATACACCCGTGCGGCTTGGATGTAAATGAAGAAATCTGGGGAAAGGGCTCAACTGTTAAAGGAGACGGGGCAAAGTATGGATGGCCTTCAAAAACAGACGCGATAGTGCTTGCTTCAGACCCCTCTGGACCCGTAGGCTCCTCTGTAGCTGCGGGGAACGGCTTGACATCTATAGAGTATGCTGCAAGCATAGACTCTGCGGTTCCAGCAGGACTCTACAGAAGTGTTGTGACCTATATTGTTACTTCAACATTTTAAATGAAATCTCAAATCTCAAATCTCAAATCTCAAATAAAGCGCGGGGAGCTGGAAGATCTTCGCTACGAACGTCAGCGACGAAGAGCTTATGGAAACACAAACTTTATTCGCGCAGGCAGTAAGAAAATCTTTCTAGCGACCTCAGCGCTTCTACTGTTAACTCTCGGTTTTACTCAAAATGCCTACGCTCAGGTTCAAACAATAACTATTTCGCCACCTACCGCCGATTTCTCACTTAATCCGGGGGCATACGCTGAAGGCACTATTAAAATAATAAATGATGACTCAGAAGCTATATCTTTTGAAGCAAGTTTTCAGGATTTTATAGTAGATAATCCGCTAGGTATCCCGTCTTTCCAAATTCATAATACATCTGAAAGATATTCTGCTTCATCCTGGCTTGAGGTTTATCCCTCGTCTTTCGTGATACCCCCTCAAACGCATCAAACGATCAATTACTATATCCATGTCCCTTCAACTGCTAGACCCGGGGGACACTACGCCGGCCTCATTTTCAGCCCACAAAATTCATCAAGCCTAAGCAGCTCCGGTGCTTCGGTTAACACAAACATAGCTGCACTATTATCTGTTTCTGTCAATGGCGAGATAGAAGAGAAGGCTAAGGTTATAAGTATAACCGGAGATAAATTTAGCGAATTCGGTCCGGTAAAAATTACTACTACGATTCAAAATCTGGGAGATTTGCATATCAAACCTCAAGGCAGGGTATCCCTCATCAATATGCTTGGGAGCAGTATTGAAGCCAAAAACCTGCCTGAAAATAATATATTTCCCGAGGCCTCTCGCAATTTTGAAGTCAGTCTGGGCAATAAATTTATGCTCGGCAGATACAAAGCAAGCTTTCTTGGCA